>ERZ827088.1890-NODE-1890-length-23817-cov-4.454676_pt1 | contig 23817 bp, 18 predicted proteins | sample MGYA00519922_ERZ827088 | MGnify/ENA primary metagenome ERZ827088 (study PRJEB31778, sample SAMEA3449254) | human gut metagenome | biome: human gut; feature: human-associated habitat; material: faeces | place: United Kingdom | collected 2010/2012 ...
GCAGTTCCTGTGTATAGTAGTTGTCGAACGTTCTCAACATATAATCGACTAATGATTCCGCTGTCGTCGACTCATAAATATCGTAAGTTGCCGGGAACAGGAAGCCCTGTACCTTATAATTGACATTGGCACCTGCCGGTATGTCTGCCAGATATGCAAAATCAGATTTCGTAACCGATTTGCATGCATTTAAAAATTCAGTTGCAGAACAGATTCCCTGATCTTCGCACCGCGCTGCTATCATCTCTACCGTAAAGCCCTCTGGCACAACCAGATAATCGACTGGCTGATCTTCCTCGAATGTCGGGCTCATGGCTGCCATCATCTGCAAGGTTGTCATACCAGTATTCAAGGTGTATGTACCACCATGCAGCTTGCCACGGTACTCAGAGTCCTGCAGACGCTTTGTAAATGCACGCGGATAATTGATCAATCCATTGTCCTTCAGGATCTGCGCGATTTCCTTGACAGATGCGCCTTCCGGAATCGTAACAGTTACATCTTCGCCCTGTGTCGACTCCGTTCCCTTGTATTCGTCCATATAATCATCGTAATAGGTTCGTATATGTTTATAGGTCATATTGGCAAGTGTGACAATCGCCACCAACAATATGATTCCCTTCACGACTCGAATCACCGTTTTTCCCACTTTTCGTACCTCTTCTTTGCATTTTAGTTTACATAACTTTTTAAAAAATTACACACTTGATGTAATTTTACAATAATGGTATTATACTATCATCTTTTAGATAAAATTACAAGAAAGGATGATAAATTTGAGTAATCCAATTGTTACAATGACTATGGAATCCGGCGATGTTATGACATTTGAACTGTATCCGGATATCGCACCAAACACAGTAAAGAATTTTATCTCTCTGATTAAGAAAGGGTTTTACGATGGATTGATCTTCCATCGTGTCATCAATGGTTTTATGATCCAGGGTGGCTGCCCGGACGGAAATGGTACAGGAGGTCCTGGATATTCAATCCGCGGAGAGTTCGCACAGAACGGATTTGCAAATGATCTGAAGCACGAACCGGGTGTTCTTTCTATGGCACGTACCATGATGCCGAACTCCGCCGGTTCGCAGTTTTTCATCATGCACAAGAATAGTCCGCATCTCGACGGAAGCTATGCTGCTTTCGGCAAGATCGTGGATGGCCTGGATATCGTGAATAAGATTGCAGATGTTCCAACCGACTACATGGACCGCCCGCTTGAAGACCAGCGTATCAAGACCGTTACCGTCGACACGAAGGGTGTCGAGTATGACGAGCCGGAGAAGATGTAATCTTCTTAAACGGACGCACAGCGTACAAAATAGAAATCCCCTGCAGACACGCTCTGCGGGGGATTTTTCTCTACATCTCTTGCATTTTCTTGAGGAATGCCTTGGCGCGATCGGTCTTTGGATTGTCAATGACATCCTCCGGCTTTCCTTCCTCGACGATTACACCACCATCCATGAAGATCACGCGGTCAGATACGCTCCGGGCGAAACCGATCTCATGGGTTACGATCACCATTGTCATCTTCTCGGCGGCGAGTTCCTTTAATACCTTTAAGATCTCGGCGGTCAGCTCCGGATCGAGTGCCGAAGTCGGCTCATCGAAGAAGAGCATCTTCGGCTTTAACGCAAGCGCGCGGGCGATTGCCACACGCTGCTGCTGTCCGCCAGATAACTGATATGGATAATAGTCGCCCTTATCTTCTAAGTTCATCTTGCGAAGCAGTTCCTTCGCCTCGGCATACACCTCATCCTTGTCACGCTTCTGCACGTGGATCGGTGCATCTGCGATATTCTTCAGCACGGAATAATGTGGGAACAGATTAAAGTTCTGGAATACCAGTCCGTAATAGCTCTGGATCTCCTTTAAGTCTGCCTTGTCTGCATAGATCGGAACGCCGCTGTCGGAATTGACCGCTTCCTTTCCGCAGTACACCATGCTTCCGCCGTCAATCTTCTCCAGCATTGTCATGCAGCGCAGGAAGGTCGATTTTCCCGAACCGGATGGTCCAAGAATTGAGATAACCTCGCTCTCAGCCACCGACATACTGATATCCTTCAACACTTCGAGATCATCGAAGCTTTTCTTTATATTTTTTACTTCCAGTAAGTTCATCGTAGCCCTCCTATCTATAATAATTCATGCGTTTTTCGATCTTCTCCATCACAAACGCAACGACAAAGTTAAAGATGTAGTAGAACACACCGGCGATAAACAGCGGCATAATCGTTGTCTGTGCGGCTGCCACCTGCTTGGCAAGTGTAAACATCTCCGTATAAGAAATTGCAAATGCAAGCGACGTATCCTTAACCAATGTGATAACCTCGTTTGTGACAGAAGGCAGGATGTTCTTCGCCATCTGTGGGAACACGATCTTGAAGAACGTCTGGATCTTGCTGTATCCTAAGATCTTCGCTGCCTCATGCTGTCCCTGTGGCACTGCCTGAATACCGGAGCGGTAGATCTCTGCGAAATATGCTGCATAGTTTAAGGCAAATCCAATGATAACCGCCTGAAAACGATAGCTTGTCGTAAGCGTCGCGCCAAACAGATAATATGGTCCGTAAAATACAACCAAAAGCTGTAACATCAGAGGCGTACCGCGTGCGATGGAGATATAGAACTTCACCAGCCAGCGGATCGGCGCGATCTTACACATTCTGCCTGCTGCAACCAGAAGTCCGAGCGGCAGGGAGAACAAAAGTGTCAGGAAGAAGATTACCAGGGATGCGAGCAGACCTTCTGCAAGCTGCTTTGTGATCGAGCAGAACTTATCCCAGAAGCTTGTGTTCTTCTTACCTGTGGATGTGCTGTCTGTCGCAGTTGCCGCAGCGGCATTTCCATCCTGTACCTGATCGTCCGGCGACAGGCAGATGGACTCCTCCAGCCCCCATTTCTCTGCGATCTCCTCAAATGTACCATCAGCAAGCATGTCAAGCAATGTCGCCTGTACTTTATCACGAAGCTCTGTATTCCCCTTTTTAAATCCGATTCCGTATTCCTCGGAAGACAGACGATCCTCGAGCATCATGAATTTATCCCCGCGGGATTCGATCTCGTAGTTTGCAACACCGATATCCATGCAGATCGCATTGACCGCGCCCGACTCCAGATTCATAAATGCACTGTTGTAATCGCCTACCTGCTGCAGTTCCTTGAATGTCTCTGCAAGCGCTTTATTCTCCTCGCTTGCATCCTCACCGGTGAGTGCCGCAAGTGCAGAGCTGTCTGCCTGCACGGCAACGACCTTCCCAGACAGATCGGTAAGCTGTGTGATACCGGAATCCTTACGCACAACGACTACCTGCGAATTATCGACATACGGCGTCGTCCATGTGTAGGCGTCTTCTCTTCCATTCATTGTAAATCCGTTCCAGATACAGCTGATCGAACCGGAGTTTAATTCCATATCCTTCGAGTTCCACTCAATCGGCTGTTTCTTCAAGATCCAGCCGTTCCGGTCACATACCTCCTGTGCCAGATCCAGATCGAAGCCGACGTATTCGCCGTCATCGTTTTTATATCCATATGGTGGGAACTCCGCATCGAAGCCGACAACAAATGTATTATCATCTGCGGCTGTCTCTTCCTGCACCTCATCGTCTGCAGTCAGACAGATGGATTCCTCAAGTCCCCATTTCTCTGCAATCTCGTCAAATGTACCATCGGCAAGCATGTCAAGCAGCGTTGCCTGCACTTTATCACGGAGCTCTGTATTTCCCTTTTTAAATCCGATTCCATATTCCTCGGAAGACAGACGATCCTCGAGCATCATGAATTTATCCCCGCGGGATTCGATCTCGTAGTTTGCAACACCGATATCCATGCAGATCGCATTGACCGCGCCCGACTCCAGATTCATAAATGCACTGTTGTAATCGCCTACCTGTTGCAGATCCTTGAAGGTCTCACACAGTGCTTTATTTCCCTCGCTTGCATCCTCGCCTGTGAGTGCCGCAAGTGCAGAGCTGTCTGCCTGCACGGCAACGACCTTCCCTGAAAGATCGGACAGCTGTGTGATGCCGGAATCCTTACGCACGACAACCACCTGTGAATTATCGACATATGGCTTTGTCCAAGTATAGTCATCCTCTCTGCCGTTCATCGTGAATCCGTTCCAGATACAGCTGATCGAACCGGAATTTAATTCCATATCCTTCGAGTTCCACTCAATCGGCTGTTTCTTCAGCGTCCAACCGTTCCGGTCGCATACCTCCTGTGCCAGATCCAGATCGAAGCCGACATATTCGCCGTTATCGTCCTTGTAGCCATATGGCGGGAACTCCGCATCGAAGCCGACAATAAACGTATTGTCGTCCTCTCCGTCCGCCGCCCGTGCCGGTGTCTGCATCGATACAATCGGTCCAAGCAGCAGCGCCATCATCAAAATTGCGGTCACTAGCCGTTTCCATTTTGCGTTCATAATGTCTTCCTCTCCTGTTTTTCTATTTAATATGCAGAGATATAGGATCTTGCTGTACTGCCCGGAGCTGCCTGTCCCTTCGGTACAAGCCGGATCTCTATCCCTTCCAATCGTTTTGCATAGCCGGCGGTTCCTGCCGGTGCGCCGTTTTTCGCCCAGCCAAGCCAGCCGAAGCTCTGCGCATGCACACGATAGTATACATCATAATGCCGTTGCATATCTCCTGTCAATGCAATACAGATGGCTTCGAGTCTTTTTGCCTGCCCGGATGTGCCGCTCATCGTTCCATTTCTGCGCCATGCAGATGGATTGTTTGTCGGTTCCTGCCAGCCGTAGCTCTGCACATGGGTTGTGTAGCAGATGCCGCCGGAATACGGTGCATTCGTCAGTTTGATCTCAATTCCTTCGAGACGTTTCGCCTGTCCGGATGTGCCGCTCATCTGACCATTATATTTCCAGCCCTGCCAGCCGTAACTCTGCACATGGGTACGATATGTAACATTCGGGCTGTCCGCACCCGCGATCTGCGGATTCATGCTCTGTCCCGGCACCACGTAAAATGCATTCGCAAACTGCGATGCGATTCCCTGCATATTCCAGTTGAATCCCGCACCCTTCTTCACGACCACGATCTGAATGCCCTCCAGACGCTTCGCATAACCTGCGGTTCCTGCCGGTGCGCCATTTGCCGCCCAGCCAAGCCAGCCGTAGCTCTGCGCATGCACGCGGTAATAGACATCATATTTATCCTTGTCGGATCCGGTCAGTTGGATCTTGATTGCTTCCAGACGTTTTGCTTCCCCCTGCGTGCCGTTCATGTCACCGTTCGCAGACCAAGGCAGCCAGCCATAGCTCTGGCAATGCGTCGTGTACTGGATTCCTATACCGAAATTACCGGATACTTTGATTTCGATTCCCTCCAGTCTTTTCGCTTTTCCGGAAGTACCGGACATCGTGCCGTTCTGCCGCCAGGTGTTCTCCCATCCGAAGGTCTGGATGTGCGTGCGGTAAGACACCGTCACATCCGGCGTTACAACCGGCGTTGGGGTCGGTGTCGGGGTTGGCGTCGGCGTTGGTGTCGGCGTTGGGGTCGGCGTTGGTGCCTCCGTCGTGGTCGTAGCTGCCTCCGTCGTGGTCGTTGTCTCGCCACCTGTTCCCGGGTCTGGATTTGTTCCCGGATCCGGGGTTGGGTCCGGCGCCGGTGTAACCGTCACGCTCTTTTTCTTGATGACAAACGTCTTGTCTGCCCCACGCAGATACGAAACATACAACGTTCCATCCGCCGCACAGATCGTCTGCGATGTAGAATACGAATCGAGTGAGACTCCTTCCTGCGCAAATTGGTCATTTGCCACATCATACCGGTACAGATTGGTTGTCCCTGTATAGGCACCCGATGTGAGCACGAACAGTGTTCCCTGCCTGCACACCGGAACTACATCCGAGATTGTGCCATCTTTCATTTTTGAGCAATGCCATGCTTTTCCATCATACCGGTTGACAAGTATGCCTTCGCTGCATGTGGCAACATACAGGTTTTTCCCATCCGTTGCCATACCATACGTGCTTCCTTTTGTCGCTGCATCACTCACTTCTTTGTGGTTTCCATTTGCATCCAGGCAAAATGTGTGAACCGCCATCGTCCCTGTATTCCGTATGGACGCATACATCGAAGAGCCTATCGAAATGAGCTTTGGTTGACCTGCAAAATGATTTGTCCCGGCGGTCGTGTAATAGCTTCCGAGATTGGTTGTCACGGACAAACTTCCGGCTTTGAAACATCTCGCATATGCGGTCGTATTGTTCTGCGTGTATACAAGATACACGCCATCTGCGCCAGCCTGCATATCAAAATCCGCAGCTCCAGCAATCGTCTGTTTCTCTGTCACGCGACTGCAGGATGCATCCAACTTTTCAATCTCTATCCCTGCTGCATCCGCATATGCAAAATAAAACGATCCATTGTAGGAACAGAGCTTTATTTCATTTCCATAGTTCTCGGAGATTTTCTGCTGATATAGTTTTTTCCACGTGTCCTGCTCACAGGAATATAGCGTAAGCGCTGCATCATCTTTCGTATACGTAAGCACGTACGGTTTCTGTCCGCAAAGCGTCATCGCTATCTGGTTCCATGCATTTTTGCTATTTCCGGCTACAGAGGCAAATCCACAATCCGTCCATTTCGCAGAGTCCGAAACCTTCGGGAAATCCACCTTTAAAGTAATCTGACTGCCCTTGGCACTGCCGACCTCACTGATCACGATTCCAGAATTCGTTCCATCTGAGAAAGTCAGTGCGCCATCGGAGAGACCTGCGGAAAGGTCGGATTTGCCGATGGTTGTCCGTCCTTCTTCTTTGGAAAGATATGCTTTATAGACGCTCTCTGCCATCTGGGAATATCCTGTCTGCCCCGGTTGCGGACGGAACACATACACACCGGTCTGTCCATACAGATTGCTTAAGCCTTCGACTGCCGGGTTGATCCGGTAGACAATCACGCCGGATCCTCCAATAAACCGGTCATAGCTGTCGAGACCCGTATCCTTCTTCCGGAATTCCACAACAAAAAGCTCCTGCTCATTGAGCGGTGATTTCAGAATATATGCCGGATGACCGTCCTGCTTATCCTGCGTGTCCAGTGTCAGCGTCTGCGATGTAGTAACCGTATCCAGCATAAGCCAGCCGCCCACTTTCATCCGCATATACGCAAGCGGATAAGACATTCCATAATCTGCGCCGCCCATGATATCCCAGTTCCCGACCGGATAGGTTCCATCACTTGTATAAAGATCCGGGAAGCCAAGTCCATGCAGGAATTCATGTGCGAGTACACCGGATTCCTGAGCCATCGTCGTATTGCCTGCACCTAAAAACTGTGGTGTATTGATCATGTTATAATGTCCGACTTCCTTCCCGCCATATCGTAAGTTCTTATCTGTCGGATAAAATGCGTGATGCGCGACGAGTGAATTGCCGGATGTCTGGGATTCTTTCTCCGACTTCATAATGACAGTGAGATTGTCGATGTATCCATCTCCGTCATAGTCTAACACCTGCCCGGAAAGTGCCGGAATGTTCGCCAGGATTTCACTCACAATCGTCGTATCCATATTTCCACCTGCCTGCACAGAAGCTTCCGTAACCGAAAGTGCACAGGCAGAAAGTGTTGTGCCATCATCCTGTGGGAAATAATTTTTCACACGAAGTTTTCCATAGGAAACAGCAGACAGATAATTCGTGAAAGAACGGTTCTTTGCGCCATCATACAAACCTAGGATTTTCGCACGATTTGTCTGGAAATATGAAGCGCCTTCCGCATCTCCCTTAAAATATGCAAACACAACAACGTTCGCATAATCCTTTGCATCCGCTGCCCGCGCCATCGTCTGCGCGTTGTTCATCCCCCAGTTCGTAAGAAATAAAATCCCCGCCAGCAGGATTGCCAAGATGCGTCTCCCGTATCGTTTGTATGGCATATGTGTACCTCCCATTTTTTGTCATAGTTTCATTATATTGGAAAGTGTAAAAAATAACAATTAAAAAAGAAAAACCGCGTACAGATTTTTCTTCTCTGCACGCGGCACACACATTTTCCATTCAGAATGGAGGATTTATCTTCTTTTTCTTCGAATTACGACATACCCGGTCAGGCTTCCTGCCAGAACAAGCATCATCCCTGCAACCGGCATCGCATCTCCGGTCTTTGGCGAAGCTGTGTCATTTGTCTTTGCCGGTTTCGTATCCTTGGCTGCCGGCTTCGTAACATCTGTATCCGGCGCTGCCGGTGTCGTCGATGGTGTCGTTGTTGATGGTGTCGTCGATGGCTTGTCCACGCCTGCAGCCTTCGACTTCTTCACAATAATATAGGTTGAGAACTGATTTGTCTCGAAGGAAATCGTTCCCTGCTCGACCGTTGTCGAAAGCTCGGTCAGCTTGCCATTATGGTTACGCACAACCGTATAATCATAGTTTGCATCGTAATTATCCAGTGCGAGATTCAATGTGACCGGTTTCTCAAACTCTGTAATATTGTTTTCCCAGTTCGAACCATTTCCCTTACTGACAATCTGATCCAGCTTCAGATCGACTGCCTGTGCAGACTGCGCACCGGATACCAGCGCCTGTGCAGCCGTCGTGTCATAGCTCTCTGCATCCGATACCGTCAGTCTCAGATTGCCGCTTGCGGCTGCATTAGCACCATTGATAATGCTTGCAGCCTCAATCTGTTTGCTGTTTGAATTCACTGTATCCGATACCTTCGTGAAAAGCCCCTTCATATGAACCGGACTATTACCCATAACAAATGTAAACGTCGATGTCTGCGCATCATCCGGCTGCAAGGTCACGCCACCGTTCAACTGCAATCCTGCGACCTGATAGCCATAATCCGGAACAAGTTTAATTGTTACCTTCTTTCCCGCCGGAACCGCAATATTTCCGCCCTTAGCATCTCCCGGATTGCCTCCGAACAGAGTTGAAAAATCACTCACACCCTCAATCGCGGTTATCTGTGCCTTTCCATGTTCCAGATATGCGTCCGCACCGAAGGAATCGCTGTCATACGCCCAGGTTACTGTCAATGACTTAGAATTCTTATCAATCTGGATGTGCGATTCGCTTTCTCCTTTTTTTACTGCAAATGACCGTTCCCCGGAAGAGCCATTTGATGTGGTTCCCGGTGTAGTTATCGTATATGTTCCTGATGAACACATAACAGTAACTCGCGCATTCGAAACAGAATCCGCGAAACGATATGTTGACTGAGATTCCGGTGCCAAAGATACTTTCTGTTCTTTCATCAGGTTATCCATGGTTTGCGACCGAGAGTTTCCGGTATCATCAAGGTCCACATATATTTCGAAATTTTTATCCTGCGATTTCATATAATGATAGTAATCTGTATCATCTGCCCCTTTGAATGCATCGCCTTCTAAGATCAGGCAGATTGGCTGGTTACCAGCCGGTGGATTCGGATTACCCGGATTGTTACCACCACCCAGATTTGTGAAACAAGCTTCAAACTTCAATTCCGGCTGATTCGCGGAAGTTTCTACCGTATACACGTTATTGTTCAACGTTACTTGATTGCCATTCACCACTAACTGTACAGTATATCCATCTCTCGGGAAAAGAGTAACTGTTACTGTAGTATTCTCTGGTACCGTTACATTATCCGCTGCCCCCGTCAAGCTTCCGTTTGATGTCGTAATCGTCATCGTTCCGCCATCATACGTGAACACACCATCCTGTACGCTGTTCCATGGCGTATGATTATCTCCTCTTACAATGCACTCTGCCGCATAGCTTCGCATCACCGGCAGATAGCTCACGATCAAAAGCAATGCCATCAGAAGCGGTAATAGTCTTTTCTTCCTGTTCATAGCTTTGTTCCTCCTCTTTCTTTTTTTGATTTTATTTCAGCGAAAATGCCCATAAACTAAAATAACCATAGCAGATTTTCGCCTGCTATGGTAGTTGACATATGTCTCAAATGCACAAAAAACGCTATTTTTCAGGGTTCCACCCATAATAGAACTGAATCAGCCCCATACGTGCCTTCGTCGCGGTCTTCTCATTCATATTCGAGATGTGACGATAGATTGCTGCCCGGGAGATACCAAGTGTATGTGCAATATCCTGTACATTTTCACCCGAGGAAAGCAATGCCCGGAGCACTTCCCGCTCCCGTTCTGTCAAGCTGTATTGTTCGCCGAAGGCTGTGAATTTATCCGTCGTGGACAGACCGGCCTGCTTATCCTCCGGTTCTGCTGCCCCACCTGTCTGCTTATTCTCCGATTCCGCTGCCCCACCTGTCTGTGGCATCAATGCGGATGCCGCAGATTCCATGCTTCTAAGCTCCATCCCTATCAGAATGTTCTGGTACGAAAACGCCAACACGCTGATCAGAAAAAAGAGAATGACCGCAACAATCATCACTTCATACCGCACAGAAGCGAATCCACCTGCCAATGTCATGATCATCAGCGCGCATACATTATTCACAGCCCGGCCCAGTCCGGCCCAGAGCTTCGGTTTCGCACTATGATAGGAGATATCCATAAATCCAACTGTGAAATATACCGAGAAAAAGCCTGCAGACAGATAAAATACAAGCAGCCCCAGCAGGAACGGTCCGCCAAACCCAATCACGATCACGCAGATTGTAGACAAAAGCGTCACGCAATACATAATCATATGCATCCATCTCCGACCGCGTATATCATACAGAAAGCCAGCCGCGATTCCGCTTAACGCAAGCAGCAGGCGCGGCCATTGTCCGATATCCACATCGCCCGATGCATGCACCGCAGTAACCGCATTGTCAAGCGTTGTAAATACTATCGTCTGGAGAAAGACAATTCCGATCAGCATAATCCCGACGTAAACAGGATATTGTATGTCCTTCTGTCCGACAGCCTCCTGTGATTGTCCGGCAATGGCATATCCACCCTCCTGCTCCAGACACGGAAGACTTCCCTTCCTGCCCGGAGTGCAAAGCACAAACAGCAGATACCCGGCCCCTGCACACAGTGCAACTGCCTGGATGTGATTTTCATGAATCATATTATTATTCAGAAACTGGAGGAAAATCCCCCCTGCATACGCAAACCCAACACATCTCGCCAGCATTGCACGATCATAAACCGAGTACGCCATCCGGTAATGTACACCAGCCCCAAGCACGCCCAGCAGGAAAAACAGTACCCCGCCCGCGACCATCATCTGCACATATCCCGCATGCAGGATAATACAGCCCATGCATCCGGCTCCAACGCCGAACGCAAGCAGTCCGGTTCCCCCGGTCACCCACGGACTCTTATCCGCAAGGAAACCAGAAATCCAGTTGTATAGCAGAAACCCGATTGCGCTTACGCCAAGCATCTGATTCTGCGCACGCACTACACCTGATGCATCTGTCACGTACATCATACAATTATCAAACAGGTATTCCGTTCCCAGAAATGCGAAGAAAAATACCGCAAGCATGATGATATTCGCATATATAGTTTCTTTTTTCGCATTTGCCTTCATCGTTTCTATCCTTCCGGCTTCCCGGTGTTTTATTCCTCTGCACTTTCATCGGCAGCGTCAGTTTCCGTATCATTTGCAGGCGCATCATCCACCGTTTGTTCCGCATCGTTGTCCGTGTCCCCGGATTCCTCGTCCAAATCCTTATCAACCTCATGCAGCAATACGCTCTCATCATGTGCATGCAGGTCTTCTTCCGGCAGGTATGGCTTGAAGCATCTGAGCATAATGTACGCCCACAGATAACCAACCGCACCGAATCCAATCACCACATACACGATGATTGAAATAATGATATCGTAATAGAAACACCACGCAATCACAAGATAAGTCAGCAGCATCAAAAGTGTCATCGGGAAATTCTTGATGCTCATCAAAAATGCATTCCGAAGCTGAACCTTCCACGAATTATCGAACTTCGCCTGCAGGGCGAATGTATAGATAAACGTCATAACTGCCAGGGTGAGAAGCACGACGCTCACGAACAAAAACGGTTTCGCGAGTGCATTTCCGGTTGCCTTCCACTGTGTCATCCAGAACCAGATATCTACCGACAGGATGAAAAATGCGACTAAAAAGAGCAGCCACATACCGGTTGCCTGCTTGAAGTTCTGCTTGAAGCTCCGTGTATAGAACTTCCAGATATATCCGTCGTCGCCGGAAATTCCTTTCATCGCCGTATAGTAAAGTGAAGTAAATGCTGCGCCGATCGTGATAATCGGAACGCATGAGAGTACAAACAGAATGGAAAGCAGCATCGCATCACCCACTCTGCTCAGCATCCTTATAAATATATTGTCGTAATTCATTCCTGATTCGCCGTTATCTGCCATGTATCCAACACTCCTGTTTTCTTTTTATTTTATCCCACCAACAGACCGCATCCGGTCCGCAGTCGTTTCCGGTATGCTCCTGCGTCGTATCTGCAATCATTCGTACCAAAACCGCACATAATAGTTTATGATACCATCTTCGATATTTATTTTCAATTAGATATCAAGTTTTTTACGCCATTTTACTTGACAAAACGCAGTTTTACTTCTAGATTATAGAGAGCGTGAATAAAAAGGCTGATAAACAGAAACACCTACTACATATAGGAGGAATATCATGAAGACACCATTTGTAACGAAAGCACAGATCGAAGAGATCGTAAAGACATACCCGACTCCGTTCCATATCTACGACGAGAAGGGCATCCGTGAAAATGCAAGAAAATTAAAGCAGGCATTTGCATGGAACAAAGGTTATAAAGAATATTTCGCAGTCAAGGCAACTCCGAACCCAACCATCCTGAAGATCCTGAAGGAAGAGGGCTGCGGTACCGACTGTTCTTCTTATACAGAGCTTCTGATGTCAGAGAAAATGGGCATCACAGGTTCCGACATCATGTTCTCATCGAACGACACACCAGCTGAGGAATTCGTTCTCGCAAAGAAGCTCGGTGCAAACATCAACTTAGACGATTACACACATGTACAGTTCCTGAAGGATACATGCGGTGTTCCGGAGACAGTATTCTGCCGTTACAATCCGGGTGGAACCTTCTCTATCTCCACAACCATCATGGACAATCCCGGCGATGCCAAATACGGCATGACAAAAGAGCAGTTGTTCAAAGCTTATACAGAGCTGCGTGACGCAGGTGCAAAGAAGTTCGGTCTGCATTCCTTCCTTGCAAGTAACACTGTCACAAATGACTACTACCCAACGCTTGCAAAGATCCTGTTCGAGGTAGCTGTTGAGCTGAAGGAAAAGACCGGCATCAAGCTTTCCTACATCAACCTGTCCGGCGGTGTTGGTATCCCTTATACACCGGATAAGGAAGGCAATGATATCCTGAAGATTGGCGAAGGTGTACACAAGGTATTCGATGAGGTGCTTGTCCCTGCCGGACTTGGCGATATCAGCCTGTTCACAGAGCTTGGTCGTTTCATGCTTGCCCCTTATGGACACCTTGTTACAAAGGCAATCCACGAGAAGCATATCTACAAGGAGTACATCGGCGTGGATGCCTGTGCGGTAAACCTGATGCGTCCGGCTATGTATGGTGCTTACCATCACATCACGGTCCTTGGCAAGGAAAATGCACCTTGCGACCACACCTATGATGTGACCGGTTCCCTGTGTGAGAACAACGATAAGTTCGCGATCGACCGCAAGCTTCCGAAGATCGACATGGGCGATTATCTTGTAATCCATGACACAGGTGCTCACGGCTTCGCAATGGGTTATAACTACAACGGCAAACTCAAATCCGCAGAGCTTCTGCTGTGTGAGGACGGCAGCATAAAGCAGATCCGCCGTGCCGAGACACCGGAAGATTACTTCGCTACGCTGGATGGTTTCTGGGATGTAGAGGTGTAAGATAGAATATTTTATGTATACTAAAGGCGCTGAATGATCAGCGCCTTTTTGTTTGCAGAGACGCTTCTTTTGTCCCATGCATAAAATCCCATAGAGCATGTGTTGCCTCTACATTCACACGCAAGGTATATTTCCAAGGATAAGATTCCCTCTCTACAGAAACAATTTGCAGATATCCGGCGGCTAAAAGATACGTGTAAACATTACCATGGAAGCTCATGCCAACCTTGTCTCGATTCATAATAGTGCTTATCATTATTGAAGTTCCACACCTCACACCAATAACTATCACTATCTTTTTTATTGTATGTAGTCGATTCCTGCGTTTCTCTATCTATTATCTTTTTTACCGTAGATAGATTATTTATCCAAAAACATTTATCAACAAATTCTTCTCCCATCTTGTTTTTCACTCTATCTACGAGTTCATGATTGTACCCATAAAACTCTGTAAACAGGAAATCTGTTTTGCATTTTAATCTAACCCAACAGGAGTCTATTTCTGATTTTCTTCCCCTTGCCGGCCAACTAAGATCTACACATTCCAAATAATACTGTTCCTTATTCATAGCAATATTAATACTTTGCATTTTCTCAACAATGCCAAAGATTGTATTTTCTTTTTTTACGTAACTATCATAGTTTTCTACATGTTCCCTGTATGAAGCTATTTCTTTTATAGTTGCATTAATATTATTTTCTTCCAAAATATTTTCAATTTGTTTCATTAGTTCCTCGGCTATTTTCCCTCTATTCAGCATATTGGATATTTTAATTTTTCGAATACATAATTTATTTAATTTAAGAATATCTGAATGTCTGCTTTTTGTTACATTGTCCAAATTTTCATTATACAGATGTTCTCCATAGTACTGTGGTATAGCATACACACAATATTTACAATAATATAGATATTGACCCTTATTCTGACACTCATACCACGCCTTCTTATTTTCAATCACATTATGATTTAATACTATTTTTATAAATCTTAAGTATTCATTTTGAATATCAATCTGCCAATCCAATGTATTAATAAAACACCATAACAGAATATCGTCCTTCAGCTCTATACTTTTCTTTGCATCTAACAAAACAAATTTGATCACTAAGTATAACATTCTATCATATTCTTCAAAGTCCAGTTTCCAAAATGCACCCCTTTTATCATAATTCCATTTTTTATTAATATCGGAATCTGTCTCTCCCCAAGAAAAATACAATATTCCGTTTGTCAGTGATTTTTCTTGTTTTTTATAAAATGCCAAATTCAAACCAACAATCATTTGCATGATATTATAAACCTTATAAATAACATCAGCATTTATACTTTCAAGCTGCTGGTCTACTGCTTCTTCTCTGCTTTCCACGAAAACCATCTTAATACAATATTTCACAAATGCCACTTCATATTCTTCGGAAGGATGTTCATAATCAGCAAATATATCAAAAAAATCCAGCCATTCGTTATCCATCTTATGAGCCCACAATTCAAGCACTTCGCTTTTTGTATTGTCAGTATTCTCTTCCTTTATTTGATTGACTCTATGCGTCAACTTGGCCTTATACAACTCGTAATCCTTTAATTTTACCCCTGAATTCAGATCCATAAAAAACTGTTCTATTTCATTTTGACTACCAATAGATACCATATCAAATACAACATGGTTTAATAAATACTCGCTTGTTATTCTTTCATATTTTGAAAGTTTTATCGTCTCAAGCAGATTTTTCATAGAAAAAGACGTAAAATCTGTCACTTCTATCTCATCTATTGATAATCTATTATTCGTTAACAATTTTATAATTTCATTTGCTCTTGGTCTCCCCTTAAATTTATACCAACCATTAAAATCATTTATATCCTCGTCCTTTTTTTCAATTCTTAACTTGTACAAAATCATCAGCAAAAGTGTCGTCAATCTTTGTTGACCATCATATATCTCCAATGGTTCGCTTTGAGGATTTCCACAATATGTAATAATACAACTAAAATCAAAATCTACATTTTCTTTGGCTTTTTCAAGTATTGCATCTAGAAGCTTATCTAATTTATCTTGGCCTCGTTCATCTTTTCCTCCTGCTCCCATTACATAATCCCTTTGAATTTCTGGTATACACAATCCACATGTGTATTTTTCTTTCAACTCTAACAAGGTTATTTTTTTAGAATCATTCATTGTTACTTTGCTCCTTAATATTATCAATGAGTTGCTGTATACAATCATGCAACGCATCGTTTTCACATCCTCTATTTACAACGCACCATTCATCATCCATTTTTTCTGGCAATTGCTTGGATTTTTTAGTATTACATTTTCCCTCGCACAATTGAGACTCCAAAAAATAACTGATATCCCAAGGATCTTCAGAGTCTTTTGAAAGTTCGTACGCCCACTCAAAAAAGCAGAATCTCTCTCGTATTGCAACATATTGTAGTTCGATTCCTCTTTGTATGTCATCATGTGTAAACAAACTAAAAAATCTATAATTATGTTTACACTCAAGCAACATATATATGGCATTATATGTATTCCATATTATTTTTTTATCTAATTCATTTTTCACAAGTCCTATTTCATTCGAAAGACCTTTTAATATCATTTCAAAATACTGTAACCGTTGCAGTTCTGTTTCATACGAATAGCCTTTTGTACTTACGCCTGCATATTTGTCACAGAATAATATTTTTAATCTGTTAATATCTGTATTTTTCTCGAAATCATCATATCTTCGTTTTATAAGCTCCCACATATCATGATATTTCGAGCTATATAGATAATTAGACAATGAACCAAACAAACGCAAAACTTCATCTCTATTTTTCTGATTTATTTTTTTCGTACTATTATCAATATCTCCGTCTATCGGATTATCACTGATCATATTAGCCCTGATATAATCTGATATTACAAAACGTGTCTTATTTTCATTTATATTTAAAAATTCATCAATTGGTTCTGATGTTGTTTCATGATATAACATTTCGACGTTTTCTTTTATATAATTAGTTAGATTCTTTTTTATTTCCTCTGATATAACATTATCAGTTCCAATCTCGTTTATAACCTTATGAATTTTCCTGTTCCATATTTCCTGATATTGATTTGAATACTTTGAAATTCTTATCTCATCATTATCCATTTCATTATCTTTATCCAATTTTGTGAATAAATCATTAAATTGCTGGCACAAGTTGTAAATAATATCTATTTCATCATTCTCTAACCTCATGTACTGCTTTACGTCTTCGATTTTGTCCGGACTAATTATCTCTTTCAATCGTGATTCCATAATTTGAGGAATTAATTCATTATTAAAATGTTCCTTCGCATTTAATATTTTTGTCTTATCCTGATCTTCTTTCATCCCTAATCTTTTTATAGAATCTTCAAGACATGTTCTATAAAAATCAAAAACCGAGCGAAATGATACAGGTATTATCATTGATGTAAAGTTATCATATAATCTTTTTACATCCACAGACATTTCCATATCGTACTGAATCATTTTATCTTTCGTTAGATAGTAGTCTATGAAATATCGTCTCCCTTTTCGTTCATTTATTTTAAAATCACGTTCAAAAGCGAAATTAATATTGCGGGTATTTTTTTTTAAAAAAGTTAAAAATAACTTCAAAGTAATCAATCGTTGCTGTCCATCCAATACCTGTAGTGAATTATCTCTCTCATCCTTATAAATTGTAATCATGTTAAGCTGATATGGCTTTCCATTTGTATAAGAATCCCACAAATCTTCAGCTAATTCCGAAGCGCATTCCATTGTCCACTTATAATTTCTCTGAAGCAAAGGAATGTATGTGTATTGATTTTCAATAATATTCATTATCTCTGCCACACTTTTCATATTCCCATTTGTTCCCATAATTAATTTCTCTCCAATATAATTTCTTTTATTTGTAAATTGTACTTTGCTGTCTGATGCCTCACAAAAAACATTCGTATTCCAAATGCACATCCTTCAAATTATCCACATAAAGTTCCTGCAATATCTCTTATTGCGAATTGGAATAATCTATATATGAATATTTTCCTTCAACAGCACTAAATAAAATATCTTTCCATTGCCGTGTATACTCATCTGCATTATCCCCTTTATAAACCTCCATATGAGCTGGTTCCTTCGATTCTCCTTGATTCTCTCCTTTTCGTCTAGACATATATTTAATTTCGTTATCCCAATCAATCATTTCCAAAATTGTATTTACTTGATTTTCTTTATCTAAGGATCCAGAGTCCTCTATTATTTTATCGAAGTATCTTTTCAGCTTACCGGCTTGAACGTTTTCAAGCGAATACAATGTCCTATTAACAAAACACTTAAACCATTCTTCTCCCCCGCTTTTTTCAGCATATTCCGAAAAATACTTATATAGCAGCATGCAAAAACTCTCTCTATCAAATTCCATTCTTTGAACGTTGCCATTCTCGCATTTTGATTGGTTGGTAAAATTACAAACAACTTCAGCATCTCCAATAGGATCCATAATATCTTTATTCCAACGCCACTCCTGCTCTCCCAAAAAATCTGTTATCCAATATTTCAAGCATTTTACACTATTATCCCGTGCATTACTCATGTCAATTGCAAAATAGGGTAAACGACCTTTTCTTTCATCTTGTTTCGTGCATTCCCGCGTATATTTCTGAATGCTTATCCAATTTTCACTGTCTTCTGATATGGCATTAACAATGGAATCTTTTCTAATCTCAATACGTATTTTTTGATTTTCATGCAGTAATGTTGCATACTTATATAACATCTTGCCGAAACATTTCGTATACGAAAACAATCTTCCTTTTCCCCCAGTTTCTATCTGTCTCAAGCATTCTTTAAATATTCTTTTTGTATGCTCCTTATATTCTATATCCACATCTCCCAATATTTTGTCCTCATCTGTGTCTTGTCCAACACATCTATACAAGTATTTTACTTTATGCTTGAAAAAAACAGCATTTGCATACATGTCAGTTCCAATAAAATTCATCTCTTTCAAATCATTATAATCAACCAACAATTGTTTTAGTTCTTCAATATCCTTATCTTCAATTTCATACTTTTCTTGTTGTCTTCTTAAAAATGTATCCAAATTTATAGATCTTTGTTGTTTTATCAAGCATTGCAGTCTTTTCTCTATCGAGTCTTCTGGTGTGCTATCATTCCAAGGACATTTTTTCATTTTTCCAAAAGTATTTTCCACTTTATTTTCTTCTCCTTTTCGTATGTTTTAAGATATACAATCTTTTTCCGTCTTTATATTTTGTATGATTTTCATATGACTTTGCCGTTCCAATTTTGTCGACTAACTCTACTACATACTCTTTTTAAGTATAACACAAACAAGGATTTTTCTATATCTCAGTCTTCTTAATTGTTTTTCCTCCCCCCCAAAAAAAGATACTATAAATAACAAAACACCCTGCATTGTTGCAAGGTGTCGATGTAATATTTTTATTTAATTATCTATTAAGTTCAACAATTACGCCAGACTAGGCAAAAAATTTTAGAAACATCTATCATACACGCACACGCCATTCCGTGCAGAATCCTCAACATAAGATCCTACCAACTGCTCGTTAAATAGAATATCTGCATTATAATTCGTGATAGCATCTATCTCTCTTATGATTTCATCCACCTCCGGAACAAACACGACCTGCGAGTCATAGCAATTTATTGAGCAATCTATCCACAGATCTATATCACTGTGTTCCGTGCACCGATCAGTTATCGTACTCCCGAACACTACAATTTTTTGTATGCATGTATGTTTCTTCGCCATTTCAACGATTTCATACACGATTCTTCTCTTAAGAGGATGAATCTGCTTTTCCATCGGCATGATTATTCCGTTTCGCTCAAAAAACCTACGGATCTCCAGCATTGCCCGCTCGACATCCGCGTATTTCAAATCCTCATTATAAGCATACTCTCGATAATCATACTCTCGACATTTCTTCCATGAGACAAGCAAGCCAACATGTTCTTGCATCCATTCCGTCATACGGCAGGCGGAATGCAAGCTTGCCTGTTGTATTAATTCTCTCAGATTTTTCAGATCATTTGATTCGACACTCAGCCCCGACCTTACCAGACATCCGCCAATTCCTAGTGCCACTGATAGCTGTAGAGAATCCGCTGCCATATATACGTTGTATATATCATTTCTGTCCTGTTTGAGCAGAAGGGCTGCGACATCCAGATTATGTCTTGCCCGCCTGAAATATTCTCTTCCATCCCTACGCTTCTTTGCTACTTCCGATTCGTGCATATCCTCATCCAACCTTCTTTTCCATTTCCAAACAAATATCTATATGTATCTAGCATACTTTCGTTCTTCGGCAATAACTTACTCCAGAGTGTCACTATCCTGTGGTACAAATTTGAACCAATAATCATCATATAACTGGCGCCCTTCGCTAATTCTGAAGATTTCTGCTCCTATCGGTCTTATACCGGCACGTGCACACTCGGATAATAAATTGTGTCTGTTATCATCAGGTAACCGGCTTAATAACCATTCGTGGATATTTCCTGCCGTTATTTGTTTCTTAAACTCCCAGATATTCCGTAAGGGTACTTCATTGATAACGTTATATTCAATGAAATCATCCCTAACATCCAAATACATAAGCTCTTCATCCTTTAACATGACATAGCAGCAAAATGTACCTAATCGCATGATAATCGCCTCCGAGTCTAGATTCTTTCATGGTATTTGCTTCCAGGATTCATCCCTATATTCTTCCAATATATCTTCTTCGCTATGCTTCTGTAAATGTACGCGCTGTATAAGAAGAAGCGCGCTGACGCGTGGTGACAAAAATCAAAAGCCACCTGTTCCGGATAACATCGCGGTTACAAATTCTTCAGCAAATTTTTCCTTTTAGTATTCGGGCTCATCATTCCCTAAATTCTTACTGTTAATCATTTTTGAAAAAGTCCTTGACATGCTCAGCTCGCTTATGCTAGTCTGTTAGCAAAGCATAAGTTTCATATAGTAGCTGATACGCAGCTACTTTCTACGAATAGTCAAATTATTTATTCTTGAACATTCATGCTTTTAAATTCAATTTATTTAATATGAGATGCAGAAGAACAAAACACTTGACCAGATCGCAGATGAACTTGAAGAATCCATTGAAATAATCCAGCCAATGTACGATATTGTGAAGAAGTATGCACCAGAATATGATGTGGATGCAATTACAACGGAAGTGCTGGAAGCACGGGAAAATGAAAAAGCATAAATCGTTAGGGGAGGAATTTAGGAGGAAACGTTATGAATGTTATAGAGGCTATATTATTTATGATGTATAGAGAGATAAATCGATATATGAAATTAGCTTCGTATAGAAAAAATTATCCCAAATATCAAACAGGCAAAAAAGAAGGAAAAAATTTCTTTTGGAGATTTGGCATATCTGGTCGATTTTTATTCAGTATTATATAATGAACCTATTATAAGCAATAAGTTTATGAATGCTGTGCGTGATATAAGAAATGCTTCGGCACATAGTAATTGTTTAATCAATAAGTTGTTTGAAGAATTACCAGCTACACAACAACCAGATGCGGAGATTAAAGACGATTGGTCTTATGATAAGACTGGTCGTCTTTATTTTTTCGGAGTTTGATATGAAAACATGGGAAATTAAAACTTAGTGAAAAAGTGCAGTAAGTTTTAATTACAATATTGATTGTACATAATAAGGATAGTATAATAAAATTAAAATTTACGAAAAAAGTGCAGTAAGTTTTAATTTGAGGAGGCAAATCTGTGGAAAAAATTATAAATAGAGATATCTATTTAAGTAGATTGATAGACAAAAAGGAAAATGGTCTGATTAAGGTTATTACAGGAATCAGAAGGTGCGGAAAAAGCTATCTTCTGTTTTATTTGTTTCGTGACTATCTAATATCGAGTGGAGTAAAGGAAGAACAGATTATTTCCATTGCACTTGATGATGATATTTGTGAACAGTATCGTAATCCGGATGAATTATCAAAATACATCCGTTCAAGAATTGTAAATAAAGAAATGTATTATATTCTTATAGATGAAGTGCAATATGCTATTACAAAAAAAGAACTTGAAAATCCGGAAGATGTTAAGCTATATAATGTTTTGAATGGATTGATGCGTCTTCGAAATGTGGATATTTATGTGACGGGAAGTAATTCAAAATTACTTTCTCAAGATGTAATGACGGCATTCAGGGGCAGAGGCGATCAAGTTCAGGTATTCCCGTTGTCATTTAAAGAATATTATGATTTTGTCGGTGGAGATAAATCGGAAGTGTATGAATTGTATGCTCTTTATGGGGGAATGCCGCAGCTTTTATCATTCAAACGTGATGAGGAAAAGGTTAAGTATCTGAAAAACTTGTTTTCGGAAGTATATTTCAAAGATATAAGTGAGCGATATATTGTAAAACTTCCCGATGTTTTGACTGAACTAACCGATGATTTGTGTTCTTCGGTAGGTTCACTTACAAATGCAAAGAAGATTGCCGATACATTGGAAAGTGTAAAAAACATTAAGGCGTCTACCAGTACAATCGCAAAATATTTGGAATATCTGATAGAGTCGTTTATGTTCAGCGAGGCAAAAAGATATGATGTAAAGGGTAAAAAGTATTTTGAGTATCCTTTGAAATATTATTGCACGGATGTAGGACTTCGTAATGCCAGGCTTAATTTTAGACAACAGGAAGAAACACACATAATGGAAAATATCATTTATAATGAACTGATAATCCGTGGGTATTCTGTAGATGTTGGCGTTGTTGAAATTATTGAAAATGCTGAAGGCAAAAAAAGAAGAAAACAGTGTGAGATTGATTTTGTTGTAAATATGGGAGCAAGAAGATATTATATTCAGTCTGCATTATCCGTAAGTGATCCTGATAAGATGACAACTGAGTTAAGACCTTTGAAAAATACAAAAGATTTTTTCAAGAAGATTATTATATCAAAGTCAAATGCAAAACCATGGATAGATGAAGACGGTATTGTGCATATTGGATTGTATGATTTTTTGTTAAATCAGAATTCCTTGGAACTGTAAAGAAACAAATCGGAATTTTTATGTGTAAAGGAGAAACGAATGAAATTACTTGTGATAGATATACAAAAAGGAATAACAGATAGTAGACTTTTTAATTTTGAAGCGTTTATTGATGATACTATAAGAATTATAAAAGCAGCTAGAGATAATCAAATAGAGGTTATCTATTTTCAACATGATGATGGACCAGGAACGGGGTTTTCAATCGGTGATGAAGACTTCGAAATTGCAGAACAAGTGATTCCCAAGGAAGGGGAAAAGATATTTATAAAAAATATCAATAGTTGTTTTGGAAATAAAGATTTTACGGATTATGTTAAAGATGATAATACATTAATGATAGTGGGACTACAGACAAACTTCTGTATAGATGCAACTGTGAAATCTGCTTTTGAAAGAGGATATAAAGTAATTGTTCCACAAGGGGCAAATTCAACGTTTGATAACGACTATATGTCTGGAGAAGAAACCTATAAATATTACAATGATATGATGTGGCCAAAGAGATTTGCTACATGTGTATCTGTTGATGAGGCAATTAAGTTGATGCAAAGTTAAATTAGGAGTTATATGTGGAGGAGGATTATTATGAATACAGTTAGAATGATTTTATGTGGAAATGTTGAAGATAGCAGAATGAATCCAAGTGAAAAGGTAGGAGTAGTATCAGTGGTTTTTGTTTCTACAGAGGAGGAAAAAATTAAGAATAAACTTAAAAAATTGCAAGATAAAAATCCTGAAAAATTTTATATGGAATACGTTACTCCATTAGATGTTGACTTAACAAGTTTAGAGCACTATCCATCGATTGAAATATCAAAAAATGATTTACAATAACAGCTTCAAGTTTGTTTGTGCATTGATGGTTATCTTGAGCTTAGGAGGCGTTTAATGA
>ERZ827088.1902-NODE-1902-length-23699-cov-4.252115_pt1 | contig 23699 bp, 18 predicted proteins | sample MGYA00519922_ERZ827088 | MGnify/ENA primary metagenome ERZ827088 (study PRJEB31778, sample SAMEA3449254) | human gut metagenome | biome: human gut; feature: human-associated habitat; material: faeces | place: United Kingdom | collected 2010/2012 ...
CTGAATGTTTCTTCAAAAATATTTCCTAATGTTGCACTTGCTGGTTGACTCTGCCGGTGTAGAAAAAGCTTCCCTCTCAGGAAAAAAGAGCGAGAAACTTTTTGTCTGTTAAGTAGGAATGCTTACCTTTGCACCCTGAATTGAGACCATTACACAATTTTTTGTTACCAGCAAAAGAAGAAATTAAATATAAAAAGAAATAATACATACGAATATGAAAAAAGGCATTCATCCTGATAACTATCGCCCGGTAGTGTTTAAAGATATGTCAAACGGTGACATGTTCCTCTCACGTTCTACGTGTGCAACTAAAGACACAGTTGAGTTCGAAGGTGAAACTTATCCTTGTGTAAAACTCGAAATCTCCAGCTCTTCACATCCGTTCTATACCGGTAAGTCCAAATTGGTCGACACAGCTGGACGCGTTGATAAGTTCATGAACCGTTACGGTAATGCTAGAAAGAAATAATCGCTAAAAGAAGCGCATAAACTTATAACGGAGGAAGGATACATCGTCATAATGTATCCTTCCTCCGTTTTTATAGATGTCTTCTTTGTCAATCATTGGCTCGTTCTCTTCGTAGAAAATATATCCTTCCTCCCCCCCCCAATAATCACCGCTTTAATCAAAAAAGGCTGATTCCATCAAATGAAACCAGCCTCCTCTTTATACCCACATCATAGGATTTCTTCATCGTCCACGGCATCAAGCTTCAACTTGTCACTGTCATCACGTTTTTCGTAATACTGCTTTCGTAGAGGGTTTACACGGCATTCCTTGTCATGTAAACGATTGCGAAACACATCAATAGCCGTATAGACAGCTTGGCGAAACGAAGCCTCCGAAGCAATGCCTTTACCTGCAATGTCATAAGCAGTACCATGGTCAGGAGAAGTACGCACGAGTGGTAATCCCGCTGTAAAGTTTACACCTTCGTCCATAGCCAAAGCCTTGAAAGGAGCCAAACCTTGGTCATGGTACATCGCAAGCACGCCGTCAAAAGCCATTAACTGATCAGAGCCCATAAAACCGTCTGCGGCGTATGGGCCAAAACACTGTATACCTTTGGCACGAGCAGCTTCCATGGCCGGAATAATAATCTCTTGCTCTTCACTGCCTAACAAGCCGTGATCACCAGCATGAGGATTAAGCGCAAGCACAGCTATACGGGGACATTCAACACGAAAATCGATGCGCAATGCACGATTGAATATATTAAGTTTCTCCTCGATAAGTTCCTTTGTCAATGTAGATGAGATGTCCTTCACAGGAATGTGTCCCGTCACAAGAGCCACACGAAGGTCATCTTTCATCAGAATCATAAGAGCCTTAGCACCATCACCGGCACGCTCTTGAATAAACTCCGTATGTCCCGGAAAATGGAAACTGGCAGACTGAATAGTGGCCTTGTTTATTGGTGCCGTGACAAGCACATCAATCAATCCTGCACGCCAATCTGCCACTGCATGCTCCAAAGCATCCAATGCAGCCTGCCCGGCCTCTTCCGAAGGCTTGGCAAACTCCACCTTCAGTTCGTCGCCTGCGCAACTCACCACACTCAGTTTTCCATGCGCGGCTTCAGAAGCAGAACTTACAATACTAAAGTTGGTCTGGAGATTCATCATCTTACGATGATAGGCTGCCACCTTGGGCGAACCATATATAATAGGTGTACACAGTTCCAACATGGCAGGGTCTGCGAAGGTTTTCAATATCACTTCATAACCTACACCATTAATGTCGCCCTGCGTAATGGCTACTCTTATCTTGTTACGTTCCATATCGTTATATATAAAATGTATTAACCTTGTTGTTTCTTACTGATGTCAATGTGCTGCTGACGGGCTGTAGAAAGCATACCGCAAGCTGCAAAAATATCCTCTCCGCGCGAAGCACGGATGGTCGTATAGAAACCATGTTGTGTCAGATAATCACGAAAGGCAATCATGCGGTCCATACTGCTACCCTCAAGGTCAACACCCGGAATAGCATGAAAACGAATGAGGTTGATACGGCAGTCAATCCCCCGCAACAGATGGGCCACTTCCTTGGCATAAAGCGGAGTATCATTCACACCCTTGAACATGATATACTCGAACGACAGACGACGCTGCTTACTGAAATCATAATCATGAAGCAAATCAATCATCTCCGTAATGGAATAAGCCTTCTCGGCCGGCATCAGGCTCTCACGCTGTTCTGGCAGAGGAGAATGCATACTGATGGCCAGATGGCAATCGCTTTCCTCGATAAAACGTCGCAACCCTTTACGCAAACCGACGGTCGACACTGTGATGCGCTTGGGACTCCACGCATAGCCGTAATCAGCCGTAAGCACCTCAAGAGCACGAAGCACATTATCCAAATTGTCCATCGGTTCGCCCATACCCATAAACACCACATTGGTCAGCATGTCGCGTTCAGGAAGGGAATAGATTTGATTAAGGATTTGGGCTGGAGTGAGATTGGCTGTAAAGCCTTGCTTGCCGGTCATACAAAACTGACAATTCATCTTGCACCCCACTTGAGATGACACACACAGCGTCGCACGCTCAGCCTCCGGGATATACACGGCTTCTACATAGTTGCCCTCGGATATACGATATAAATACTTCACTGTACCATCAACTGAACGCATTGCCTCCACAGGAGCTGAAGCTCCCACTTCGTAGCGCTCGTTGAGCATAAGACGATGCTTTAAAGAGAGGTTTGTCATCTCGTCGATGGACCGTACTTTCTTATCATAAATCCATGCGGCTATCTGCTTGGCCGCAAACTTCGGCATTCCCAACTCAGCTGTCACTGCCTGCAACTCATGCAGGGTCATTCCCAAAAGTGGTCGTCTAACGTTCTCCATTACTTTAATATAGTATAGCAATTATCGAGGCAAAGGTAACAGAAAAAACGACGATAATCTCTATATTTGCGTCACTTTATGACTAAAAACACACATTGGGCCGTACAGGATGACTGCATACACACTACCTGCCGACCCTCTTTAAACATAATTTCCATGAAACCTACAATATCATGTTTCTTCCCTTACACCGATGACACATCGGCTGCCGGCATCCTGAAAGAATTGCAGGACGGAACGCTTCCCTTTCAGCTTCATCTGCTTGTGCGCCAACAACCCTCCGGAGCAGCTCCGGAAAATTGCGACTACCTCGTGACCGATTCTCCGGTCTCGACTGCCGGACTGAAAGCCATCGCCCAAGCGTCTGACGAAGCCGAATACCTGCTGCTCGGCATCAAACCCACATCGCTGCAACTCGGCTTTCATGCCGTGGAACGCATGGTACAGGTGGCACGGGCTACGGAAGCCGGACTTGTCTATGCCGACCACTACGACCTCCATGCTGACGGCTCCCGCACACTCCATCCGCTCATCGACTACCAGCGGGGAAGCCTGCGCGACGACTTCGACTTCGGCTCGCTCTGGCTCGTGCGGGGAGAAGACCTGCGACTATGCCTCAACGACATGCCGGACTACCAGGCCGCTGCACTCTACCACTACCGCCTATGGCTCGCGGGACAAGGAGCCAGACGTATCATACACCTGAACGAATACCTCTACACGGAAGAAGAGACAGACACCCGCCTCTCGGGTGAACGCCAATTCGACTATGTCAACCCGCGAAACCGGGATGTGCAAATCGAAATGGAACGCGTCTGTACGGAACATCTCAAAGCTATCGGCGCTTACCTCTACCCGGATGACTTCACAGACATCGACCTCGACACAGTCCCTTTCGACACAGAAGCTTCTGTCATCATCCCCGTAAGAAACCGGGTACGAACCATCGGCGACGCAATCCGTTCGGCTCTCGCACAAGAGACCTCGTTTCCCTATAATGTCATCGTCATCGACAACCATTCGACTGACGGCACTTCGGAAGTCATCGACCGGCTGGCAGACACGGACAAGCGCGTCATCCACATCCGCCCCGAACGCGACGACCTCGGCATCGGCGGATGCTGGAACACGGGCATCCTGCACCCGGCATGCGGCCGGTTTGCCGTGCAGCTCGACAGTGATGACCTCTACAGTTCGACCAGCACCTTGCAGACGATGGTCGATGCGTTCCGCAGCCAGCAGTGCGCGATGGTCGTCGGCACCTACCGTATGACCGACTTCGACCTGCACACGCTCCCGCCCGGCATCATCGACCATAAGGAGTGGACTCCGGACAACGGACGCAACAATGCCCTGCGCATCAACGGACTGGGAGCGCCAAGAGCCTTCTACACGCCGCTCCTGCGGGAATTGCTCCTGCCCAATACCAGCTACGGCGAGGATTACGCCATCGGACTGGCCCTGTCACGACGTTACCGCATCGGACGCGTCTATGACGTGGTCTACCTCTGCCGCCGATGGGAAGGCAACTCCGATGCGGCACTGGACATCGCACGCGTCAACACGAACAATCTCTACAAAGACCGCCTGCGCACACTAGAACTCAAGGCACGCATCCGCCATAACCGGGAGACTTGGGAATATACCCCCGACGGACTGGAAGCCTCCGCCTACCTGCACCGGCAACTGGCCTGCTGGCAAGAGACTGCGCAACGCTACGAGGCACTGGCCCATGTGGAGCACAGGGCATTCGACAACGGGCTCATCCTTCAATACAACCCGGCACGCATCCGCTCGACCGGAGCGAAAATGGACCATGCGACCATCGCCACACGTCCCTGCTTCCTCTGCTCCGCACACAGGCCGAAAGAGCAGGCACACAGACCCTGCTTCGGCACGTATGAACTGCTTGTCAACCCGTATCCCATCCTGCCGGAACACTTCACACTGGCACACCGCGAACACTGCCCGCAACGCATCGAAGGCCATCTGGCCGACATGCTGGACATGGCACGCAGCCTCACAGGCTATTTCATCTTCTACAACGGCCCGCGCAGCGGAGCATCCGCACCTGACCATCTGCATTTCCAGGCCGGAAGCCTGGGCTACGTCCCCTTGGAAATCCATCTGGACAGATGGTTGTCACCGCGCCCGTCACATACCTTATATAACAATGCACTCACCCTGCACCGACTGGAGGATTACTTCTGCCCCGGCCTCGTCGCCTTCCTGGCTGACTGTGAAGCTGCCGACCGCACACGGGCCGTCGAGGCATGCGCCTCATGGCTCCGCCTTCTCCCGCGACACGACGGCGACGACGAGCCGGGCATGAACCTGCTGGCCTGGCATGAAACTGACCGGGAACGCACGGTGCTCGTCGTCATCCCTCGCGGGAAACACCGCCCCGCCTGCTACGGAGACGAAACGGACGGCACACGCACCGTCAGCCCCGGCGCACTCGACATGGGCGGACTCGTCATCACGCCCCGGAAGGAGGACTTCACAGGCCTGACACCCGAAGAGACGGCCTCCATCCTGCGCGAAGTGGGCCTCAGCGACGAGGAAATGCAAACTTGGGTCGAACGCATACAGACAGGATTATGACAACACCGACCATCCACGTGGGCATCATCCAGCATGCCCCATACATCCGCTTCACCCTCCACGGCACATTCCGCACCGCCTCGGGCCGGACGCTCAGTGGGACACACCGGGCTGCATTTGCCGAAGGCGCACTGACCCTCGACGGGGAGACATGCACACGGCTCACCTTCACACCCGCTGACGAGACAGCCTCCTTCACCCTGGAGCAGGTCACCATCGGACACTCTTTCCACTGGCAACGACAGGAAGACCAGACCTTCACCGGCTCGCTCACCATCATCCCCGATGCGGACGGGATGACAGCCATCAACGACATCGACGTCGAGAGCTACCTCACCAGCGTCATATCCTCCGAAATGCGCGCCACTTCCGCCCCGGAATTTCTCAAAGCCCATGCCGTCATCTCCCGCAGCTGGCTGCTGGCGCAAATCGGGCGGCGGCGCGGGCCACAGACGCAGGCCGCCCATCCGGACTTCCGCCTGACGGACGACGAACACATCCGGTGGCACGACCGGGAAGACCACGACCTCTTCGACGTCTGCGCCGACGACCATTGCCAACGTTATCAGGGCATCACCCGCGCCATGAATCCGGCCGCTGCCCAAGCCATATCGGAGACCCGCGGGCAGGTACTCGCCGACCGCCGGGGACACGTCTGCGACGCGCGCTTCTCGAAGTGTTGCGGAGGCGCAAGCGAACACTTTGCCGCCTGCTGGGACGACCGCGACCCGGACTACCTGCAACCCGTGCGCGACTGTCCGCCGCCGGCACTCCTGCCCGACCTCACCCGCGAGGACGAGGCACGCCGCTGGATGACATCCGCCCCCGAGGCATTCTGCCACACGGACGGCCCCGCCATCCTCTCCCAAATCCTCAACGACTATGACCGCGAGACGACCCCCGACTTCTACCGCTGGACCGTGCGCTACACCCAGGCCGAACTCTCCCGCCTCCTCCACGAACGCACCGGCACGGACTTCGGCGCCATCCTCGACCTCACGCCCCTCGAACGCGGAGCCTCGGGCCGCATCGTCCGCCTGCGCGTCGTCGGCGAGCGGCGCAGCCTCACGATAGGCAAAGAGCTGGAAATACGCCGGGCACTCTCCCCCACGCACCTCTTCAGCTCGGCCTTCGTCGTCGACCGCGGCGAAGGCACGCCCCCGCAGGAGTTCACCCTGCACGGAGCAGGATGGGGACACGGCGTCGGCCTGTGCCAAATCGGCGCAGCCGTCATGGGCGCCCGGGGATACTCCTACCGCGACATCCTCGCACACTACTACCGGAACACACAACTCTTAACCCTCTACTGACACATGAAGACATACCGCAACCCCTGGGCCTGGATACCGACCCTCTACTTCGCCGAAGCCCTGCCCTACGTGGCCGTGATGACCATATCCGTCGTGATGTACAAACGGCTGGGCATCTCCAATGCCGACATCGCGCTCTACACCTCGTGGCTCTATCTGCCCTGGGTCATCAAACCCTTCTGGAGTCCCGTCGTCGACCTGATGCGCACGAAGCGATGGTGGGTCGTCGCGATGGAGCTCATCGTGGGCGCGTCGCTGGCCGGAGTCGCATTCTCCATCCCCGCGCCCCACGCCCTGCAATGGACACTCGCCTTCTTCTGGCTGATGGCCTTCAGCTCGGCCACGCACGACATCGCCGCCGACGGCTTCTACATGCTTGCCCTCACGCCACACGAGCAGTCCATGTACGTCGGCATCCGCAGCACCTTCTACCGCATCGCCACCATCGCCGGGCAGGGCCTGCTCATCATGCTCGCCGGCCGCCTGGAACACCTCACGGGCGACATCCCCCGCGCCTGGACGCTCACCTTCGCCCTCCTGGCCGCACTCTTCTTCCTCTTCTTTGCCTATCACGTCCTGCGCCTGCCCCGTCCGTCAGCCGACAGGACTGCATCCACGGGCGGAAACCTTTCCGACTTCCTGTGCGGCTTTGGAGAGGCCTTCATCACGTTTTTCAGCAAAGAACGTGCCTGGGCAGCCATCCTCTTCATGCTCCTCTACCGCCTGCCGGAGGCACAACTGGCCAAGATGTCCAACCTCTTCCTCATCGACTCCGTCGAAGCCGGCGGCCTGGGGCTGGACACGGAGTCCGTCGGTTTCGTGCAAGGGACGGTGGGCATCATCGGACTCACCCTCGGCGGCATCGTGGGCGGAGTGGCAGCCGCACGCCACGGTCTTCGCCGCTGGCTCTGGCCCATGGTCTGGGCCATCTCCCTGCCCGACGTCGTCTACGTCTACCTGAGCTACGCCCAGCCCTCCTCGCTCTGGGTCGTCTCCTCATGCGTCTTCGTCGAGCAGCTTGGCTACGGCTTCGGCTTCACGGCCTACATGCTCTATCTCATCTACTACTCCCGCGGTGCGTCGCAGACGGCCCACTACGCCATCTGCACCGCCTTCATGGCCCTCGGGATGATGCTCCCGGGCATGGCGGCCGGCGTGCTCCAGGAGTGGATGGGCTACCGCGCCTTCTTCCTCTGGGTGACGGCTTGCTGCCTTGCCACGTTCGGCGCTGCGGCTCTGCTCCGCATCGACCCCTCGTTTGGTAAAAAAGGCTGAATATTTTCCCGCTCCGCGAAATGCCTCCATAGAGACATCGTCAGTCCCTCCATAGAGTCCTCACCGACCCCTCGGCGATGTTTTTTGCAAATGCACTTAAATCATTGATAAATAAACAATAAATAGTCATAGACGATGAAAGACTTACGACGACTGCTGGCCCTCGCAGGGATGTGCGCCATCCTCTCCGAGGCTGCTCCGCAAACGGCGGATGCGTTTCCGCCCGACTCTGTCACGAGCGTGATGGACTACGAAAACATGTTACAACAGCTGGGCATCCGCCTGCCCGACCTCCCCTCTGTCGACGACGACCCGGCACGCCCCGCCCATATCCACCCGGCCAACCCGGGCGAACGCGGGGCCTGGCTCTGGTGGAGCGACGCGGACTACCGCCCCGGCGACACGCTGCGCTACCAAGTGACACGTTCGCCCTTCGGCCTCTGGATGAACTACGACGAGAGTCCCTCCCGCGAGGGGGGCTATCCCCCTATTGGCCCACTGGCCGACGCCGCCGGGGGACCGGTGCTGACACCGGACGACTGGTGGCAGCGTGCCCGTCCCCAATGGCAGGCCTTGTGCGAAGAGTCCGTATGGGGACTGCGCCCGGCCGCGGCCGACAGCCTGCACATCGAGTGGACACAGACGGACGCAGGCCCGGTCGAGGGATTCCCCGGCTACCGTGCCTACGTCGTCGAGGGACGCATCGACACGTCGCGCCATCCATCCCTCCGCCACCAGCCTGTCATCCATGCCCGTCTCTATGTGCCGGACGACGCGCAAGGCGTGCCCCTCATCATCCAGCTGGCCTGGATGAAGGAAGGCGTGCCGACGGCCTATCTGGAGCCATGTGCCGCCCGTGGGTGGGCATTCCTCCAGATGGATCCGACACGCCTGCAACCTGACGACGGCGCCCACCTGACCGACTATCTCATCGGCTTGTGCAACGGGGGACGCTGGCGCCGCCCGTCTGACTGGGGCACGCTCTCTGCCTGGGGTTGGGGAGCAAGCCGCCTGGCAGACTTCTTCGAGGGAGACCCGCGCATCGACTCCCGCCGCGTCGGCCTCGCCGGACACTCGCGCTACGGGAAATCGGCCCTGGCAGCCATGGCCCTCGACGGACGCTTCTCGCTCGCCTACCTGAGCTGTTCAGGCATGGCCGGCATGTCACCCATGCGCCGTCACTACGGCGAGGACTTCGAGAGCCTCGGCTGGGACCGCCTGCATCATTGGCTCGCGGGTGCGGCCATGCGCTGGTGCGGCCCGCTCGTGCCTGGCCGGCAACTTCCCCGCCGGGTGCTTGCCTTGCCCGTCGACGCGCAAGTGATGGTCGCCCTCTGCGCGCCGCGTCCGCTGTTCATCGCCACGGGCCATGCCGACACCTGGTCCGACCCCGTAGGTTCCTATCTCACCTGTCTCCGCGTCTCCCCGGTCTACCGCTTGCTCGGCACAGCAGGTTTCCAAGACTGCGGCGAGCGCCTGCCCGCCGTGGACAAGCTCTACGATGGCGGCCCCCTGGCCTATCGCATGCACCGCGGCGACCATACAGACGTCATCGACTGGCCCCTGTTCGTGGAGTGGGCAGCGAAGTGGTGGGAATAATGACCTGTAACCCGTCATTGTTCCGCGTAAGACTCCAACTTACTCAGTACCTCGTCGCCACGAAGATCACGGTCGACAATCCGGCCTTCAGGACTGATGACAAAAGAAGCAGGAATACCACTGACGTTGTATTCACGGGCAATCTCACTGGCACGTATACCTTTAAGGTCGGAAAGTGTGGTCCATGTAATGTCATGCTTCTCGACCTCGCCCTGCCAAAGGTCTTTCCGGTCGTCCATCATGAGCGTGAGAAAGACGACATTCTTATCCTTCAATGCATCGTAAGCCCGACGTATGTAAGGAATCTCCCGCTTACACCAACCGCACCACGACGCGCTGAATTCGAGGAACACCCACCGACCACGGTAGTCCGACAGATGGACAGTCTGCCCCGCAAGATCCTGCGCGGTGAAATCGGGCGCAGGCTGCCCCTCGGCGACGCGGCGTTCGCGAGCGACATGCGAACGCATCTCCGTCAGGTAAAACGTGTCATACAAGGAAGCGTCGAACCGGCGGCAAAAATTGTCCACCTGCTCAACTGTGAGCATCCCGGAATAGTCTGCAATAATGCTCGTCAAAGCTTCGCTATGCGTACGTCCCGGCCTGTCAAGCAAGGCCGTAAGCGCCTTGACAATGGCTTCCCGCTCGGCATCCACCAACGAATCGGGTGCATTGCCACGGTCAAGATACGCCTGCTGGACAGCCCGGCTCAGGCGTCCATAATCGGCATAGGCCGGTTCGCGCTTCAACTCAATTAATAACGAATCGAGCTCGACTTGTAAAGGAGCATTGGAAAAAGTATTTATATAGCGACCATCTTTATGATGCGAAGCTACACCCATCTCTCCCGGCTGAAGATAAACATTGAACATCGTCGCAAATTCCTTGGCTGGAGTCTGTATGAAAACCATACCCCGACGTGCTTTCGGCTGGAAACCGCGAAGCGTGTACTCTCCACGTTCAATGCGACAACTATCCAACGCGTGGTTATCCGAGCCAGTAGCATATACGTAAGCCCATCCACCGTCAAGCCCGTCGATATGTCCATTTAGGCGAAAAGCTCCGTCCCTCGTACCTTTGACGCAGTTGCGCACAAACTCTATCATTTCATCCCCCCGCAATCCGGAAGCGACAATCTCTCCAGCCGGATCAATGAGGAATATGGCTGGGATACCGTGCACATTGTAGCCTTCCGTGACCTCTCCCTTGAATCCCTTCAAGTCAGAAATCACGGGCCAAGGCAACGCCTCACGCTTGACGTCAGCTTCCCACTTCGTGCGCTGCTCATCAAGATTGACTGTTAACATTACCAGTTGTCCACAATCTCCCAATTCCTCATACAAACGTTTCAGATAAGGAATCTCCTTCTTACACCATCCGCACCACGACGCGCTGAATTCGACCAGAACCCATCGTCCAAGGTAGTCCGATAAACGATACTCACGTCCGTCGAGATCTTGGAGGCAAAAGTCAAAAGCCTTTTGTCCGACAGCTGCACGCTTCTGCCTTTTCAATTCAGCCCGACAAGCACGCACATAGGCATTATCCGCCATGGCTGGTGAGAACATCCCCAGCGTTTGTTCCAGCTTCTCCGTATCACCCATGAAATACTCACTCACGTAATAAGCCATCACCGGACTGTCGGCAAATCCCGGAATACTAATAAGATAACGGAAAACGTCCTCATAGGCCTCACCAACAAGCATGCTCAAAGAATCACAACGAGCACGATCTTCATACGCCTTGCTTCTTTGATAGGCCAAATCACCATAACGCCGAAATATATTTTTCCCCTCACGTTCAATGCGCTTCCACTCCTCTGTCGCTGGAGACCCCGTAACAACAACTTCGCGGACATTCTTCCCCTTCACCTTAATCTCCGGCGCATTGTCTAGGAAAAGAGTAAAGGCACCAGCAAAATCTCCAGTTCCATCATGCAACATGAAGGTTGTCAGCCTCGGCTCTTTTACCCTTCCGCGATAGACAGCCTTACCATCCACTATTTGCAGCGTATCAATACACCACGCGTCTGAATCAGGCACCCGCTCACTCACGAGCAATTCCCCAGCCAAAGGTGTGTCCAGCTCAATATCCACACAGAAGCCCTTGTTCATCTGAGCTTCCACAGTCCCCGCACACATCCATAGGGTGCATAGGGAAGCAAGTAGCTTTGTTGTTTTCATTTTTATTTTATTTAATTAGAAATACTCCACTGGTCTCCCACTTTGTATGTCATATAATAAACCTTTCCGAAAGCACCCTCACGAAGCGAACCTTCGATTACCATTCCATCGGCCACGACTCCCACATCCAGCAACATGAAATCAGACTTCTCAGGGTTGTCTTCGTTCTCGACAGCAACGGCTAACTCTTCACCTTTACTTGTAGGATTAAGCGCAATGGCCCGTATGGGACGTGTGAAAGTCGTACCCTTCAACTCTTTCACTGTGTTAGCTGATTCTCCGTAGTTATAGGCATACAAACGATTGCCTGAAGTGAAATAAGCATACGTACGTCCCATACAAACCGCCCACTGCGTGTCATCACGAATCAGTTCCGGTGCTGGGAAAACTTTTTCATCCAGCGAAGCATAAGTCTTGTTCGACCAGCCACTATAACGGAACTTTTGGACATATATCTGCCCATCATCACCGCGAAGGAACGCAATGAAGTCATCTGTCGGCGTAGCTACAGCTGTAGGACCGCCAGCCAGCAATGTTTTACCCATGTCTGTCGGCTGGAACTTCTGATTCGGATCGTTCTTGTAATCAAAATCTCTAAGCTCCCCACTTCGGATTAGTTTCCAACTTTTATGCTTCAAGTCGAAAGCTATTACATCGGAAGAAAACACCAAATTCCCTCTCAGAGTGAGCGGCGACAACTCATAGTCGCCCGGCATCGGAACACGCACGAACCGTCCCTCATGATATTGCGCATCAAGCCCGCTCTCCACATAACGCGCGTAGAGCTTTCCATTGCTAATCATATAGTCCCAATTCATTACACAATCCAATGTTGTCGGAGCAAAGTCGTCTGGTTGTCCCTCTAGAAATTCATCCTTACTGTAAACCATCCGCTTTAAACTGTTCCCATCAAGATCAACTGCATAATTCGGTCCAGAAGGAACACCAACAAAAACCTCTCCCGTTTCAGCTCCCCAAGGAATCCAATGCTCTTTGATCTGCACAGCTCCCTTGCCCAGTTTCTCACCATTAAGTTCTTCATACACATCGGAGTAAACCACGCCATCCCCTCGAATGTAAGAAAGTACAGAACAGTCAGGTTCCTCACTCAGCAAGAACCACCCCGTCGCAAACTCCGTACTGACATTAATCTTAAAAGTCACCATTGCATACTCTCCCGTGTCACGATTGATAACCTTGTAATCTGCATACTGTCCGGCTTTCACGTCCAAATCGACACTTTCCAGATTTAAATCTTTGTCCGTCGAAATTACCTCCAAATTGACCCTCCATTCATAGTCCACATTTTCCCAAGCTGCTTCTGGATAAGTAATCGTGACAGGTATAGACAATGGACTGCCGAAATAAGCGTCACAAGTCTCCGGAATACCAGTTATTGTCGGTATGGTAGAAGGAGTATAATCGTAATGCCCCTTGTCATCATAGCAAGCCTGCAAATTCAGGATCGCCATCACTATAATCACTATATAAGATAATCGTTTCATACTGTTTATTTAAGTTTGTTATTAATCAACCAATAATAGGTACAGTCATCTCCGAACCATCCTCTTCCTCTTGCGGATGGTCATGAAGCCAATACTTGAACATGACGACATAGCCACGCATGTCCGAGTAATCCATCGTGCCGCCATCATCAGTAAGAGTCAAGTCATGTTGTCCTGTTACATCTATGAACAGCCTGTATTTCTTATCACTGTAAGCACCTAACCCGCTGCTCTCATGCCAAGAGTTCCACCATTCTGGACGGGCCAACTTGTCCGTAATCACCAAGTTTGCTCGTTGATTACGGCCGATCCCCGGCAAAAAATCTTCCGAAGCTACAACCTCGAAAACGGCTTTCACGCTCCGTCCAGCCAGAGATGCATCTTTCATCACATGCACACTCAGATAAGCAATGCTGTCATTGGGATGCACGACGCATGTTTGCGGGTCTATGGAAAAGTCACGTCCTTCACGTGCCGTGCTTTCTTCCTCTACGAGGCGGACAGCGAAGTGACGTGTTCTGTCTTCTAAGCGCGAAATCAGATTTAACTTCAAGCTGACATCACCCTCTGTCAACGACGCGTCATAAGCAAAGGAAAATGTCGTACTATCAGTGCTCGCCTTCGTGAAATAGATATAATTATCGCCTTGGTATACCCCAATGCTCTCTTCGGAACAGCCTGCCAACATAGCCAGAAGCAAGCTCATACAGCTTAAAATATATGTTTTCCTCATATTAGTTTGCTTTTAATAGTTCAAATAATCTTCGATTCTGTTTCCAAATTCCACTTCATTGGCCGGCATGGGCAAGCATGTCTGCTGAGGTGTCAGGGCGATTTCAGCCCCTTGCCGCTGCACGGGCAAATCATGGCGTTTATACCAATAAAACATTTGACCTTCACCTAAGAACTCACGGCGAGCCTCGGTCGTAAGTTCCGCCAAGAAACTTTCATAAGAATTATCATTAACTGTTTGGGACGCACCACGCATCTTACGTATTGTTTTCAAATAATCAACAGCTTCTTCTTTATCTATGTCATACCTAGCATTCGCTGCAATCAAATACATCTCAGACATACGAATCATTGGTATTTTCCCGGCATAAGAGGTCCCGTTATCGGCCTTATAATATTTATAACTGATTGTACTACCGCTGCTAGCACTTTCCCCTACACAGTAGTGACGGAAATCATCTGCATCCGGATAAAGCGTTTCCACACCTAACAACGGAAAATTACTATTGTTACCCGCATCTGCCTGATAAAACAACTGCTTCACATCAATGCCATCCAAAGCAAACAAAAGTTCATTTTGCATAATGACATCCCGCGAACTTAAATTAGCGGAAAGATCATATTCGTCTGTAAATGTAAAATAGCCTTCATTCACCTTGTCTATCACATACTTTGCACATTCATACGCATTGTCCGAATCACCCATATAATCATATACACGAGCCAACAAGCCGGTCACAGCATAATAGTTCATCCGGTATGCCCGATATGAAGCGAATATATCATCGTCATCCATTGGTTGTACATAATGATATATCGGGTCCTTGAAAAGCTCATCAAAGCAAGGATCAATGTCTGCCAACAAGCTTTGTGCTTCCTTCAAATCTGCAATGATTTTATCCAGCACATCTTTGGATGTTAATTGAGGATGTATCTTTCTTTCAAAACTATCCGCATACGGAATCCCCATACCGTCTGGATAATCCTGATAATTGAGAGCAAAAGCACGGAGCATATCAAAATGCAAATAAGCACGAATAGCTAAAGCTTCACCTTTCAGCATATTATAATGATTCTCGGTAAAATATTCAGGCGTACGCTCTGCCAAATGCTCAAGCAGAATATTACAATTCGCGATTGTATTATAATTATTCAGCCATATAGCATCTACACGGTCCCGTATGTCGCCATTCGTATAATTGTAAACCGACGCTTGGTACAAGGCATGCGACTGATTAGTATATATGTCATAATACTGGGCCAGCACGTCCATCAGGCCATACGTCTGATTTTGTCCGTAAGCATTCGCTTCAGTCATGGATATATAAATGCCATAAAGCACAGACTCATACCCTTCAGGTGTACTGAATATCTTTTCGGCACTAACTTGTGCTTGAGGTGTCACATCCAACCAATCATTGCAACTCGTCATGGAAAAAGTCAGAAAAGCCCCCACACAGGCCGTCATAATTTTTGTTTTCATAGTGATGTTCTTCTTTAAAATTGAACTTGTAATCCGAAATTAAAAGAATGCGAATAGGGGTAATCGATTCCCCGCTCACGCTTTATAGACGACCAATAAAATAAATCTTCTACCAAAAACGTCAGTTTCAGGCGGTCGACAGCCCACTTGCGAGTCCAGTCTTGTGGAAACGTGTAGGACAAGCTCAAAGATTTAAATTGGAGAACATTGTTATCCTGAATCATACGTGAAGTCAATTCAGTACGGCTGTCATCCCGTATATCCTTGAACTTAGCGATGTCGCCCGGTTTTTGCCACCGGTCATATAAAAAACGGCGATCTACATTGCTTGAGATGTTTGCGTTTTCCACACGGTCGACTAACGTCTGATTGTACAACTGCCCTCCGCATTCATACAAAAAGCTCATGTTCAGGTTAAACCCTTTCCAATCGGCATTAGCACCAAAAGAACCCTGCACGGTGGGAGCCGTGTCGCCACAAGCCACCTTGTCAGCTGAACTCCACGTATAAGTCGGATTACCATAGCGGTCTAAAAAAACTTCTTTACCATTTGCCGGATTAATACCTAAAGAACGTACAGCATATATCGTTGTCGTAGATTCTCCTTCCTTAAACTCCACTTGCGGTTTTGCGGTCTCATAGCGTTCTCCATAATCAGGCTCATAATTATCTTGATCTTTATCTATTTGTTCATTACGAGCTTTCAAAGCGTTAGATATTTCCTTAATCACGTTACGGTTATGAGCCAATGTGCCGAACAAGGAGACATTCCAATCCGACGTGCGTACAGGGAAAACCCGAAGATTCACCTCATAACCACGATTCTCCATCTTGCCAATATTGGCTCGGTAATAGCTGAAACCACTTGATTGAGGCAGCGTAACACTGCTTACCAAATCATTGGTCAACTTATTATAATAGCTGAATTTGGCAGATACAGCACCATTTAAAAACTCTGTTTCTAAATTGATGTCCCACGAACGTGTTTTTTCCCATTGCAAATCTTCATTGCCAAAAGTTGTGATAATCGCACCAATGCCTCCTGCATAATACTTACCTTTATAGTAAGTAAACATGTTTTGAGCCTCATAGGGTGAAAAAGAAGCTTTTCCTGTTTCTCCTATATTCATGGTCAACTTCAAGTGATTCATCACATCTTTACATGCAAACCAAGACTCATTATGAATATTCCATCCGATACCTACCGACCAAAACGGTGCAAAATGAGAGTCCTTACCAAAGGATGAAGAGCCATCCATACGTCCGGACAAATCAAACAAATAAATATTATTATAGGTATAGTTCAGATTAATGAAAGAACCAAACAAACGCGATAATCCTTCATCACCGTCAGGTGAAGAACTTTCAAATTCTTTACCAAAGGATACATAATCCATGTTGCTAGAAGGAAAACCTATGACTCCAAAACCAACATTAGAATACTTTGTCTCCGTGAGATTGACACCCAAAGCTGCATTCAGATAATGTTTTCCAAAGTTCTGGCTATAAGTGAGCAATGCATTGGCATCCAACGTGTGGCTGCTCTGGTCGTAGTTGTAAGCCTCGCCTCTCTTCAGCACGCCTTCTCCTTCTTGATAATCATACGTATTATATCGAACGGAATTAGGGTCGACAAAACTATATTCATGATCTTGGCGCATGGTGTAGGAAAGCTGAGCCTTGAAACGCCAATGCTGAGTGATGTACCATTCAAAATTAAAATTGTCCGTCACTTCCAAATACTCGCTCTCGTCACGATTATTAAGTAATGCCTCTCCCAACGGGTTGCGCAAAACATACGATGTCACGATGTTTTGCTCATACTCTTTTATCAAATTGCCGAACTCGTCATGTACCGGCCAATAAGGATTGGCCTCTGCATATTCTGTGAATGAACCATAAGGAGATTCTTGCGACTTCACCCGGTTCACCGATAGCACATTGCGAAAAAGAAGTTTATTCTTCCAATTATATTGCAAATTGACTTCCAAGCCATAACGGTCACGGAATGACTCTTTCATGACACCCGGATTGTTTTGGTAATTGGCAGACACGCCATAACGGATATTTTCGTCGCCGCCTTCCAAATAAAGGGAATGCTTCTGTCCCACAATGGTTTGAATGGGTTGTGAGAGCCAATAGGTGTCAACCCCGCGCATCACATTGCTCAGGCGCAGGGCATAGTCTTTGTCAGAAGCTTGCTGCGTAAAAGGGTCTGTGCTTTCGTAATAACCGGCCAAACGTTCAGCTTCGAGTTTCTCACGAGCATTCATCAAATTGTAATCGCGCAAATCTGGAGTCTGCACCACGCCGTCAAACTGATAGCTGACACGCAAACGTCCAGGCTCTGGCGCTTTTGTGGTTATGACTATCACACCATTGGCTGCACGCGAACCATAAATAGCTGTCGCCGACGCATCTTTCAGAATCGTGACGCTCTCTACACGGTCCATATTAAGGTCATAAACCTTTTCAGCTGTCACCTCATAGCCATCCAATATGAATGTAGGTTGATTTGGATCATTTTTTAAACTGGTCTCCGAGATTTCGCCAAATCCCGAATCTCCACGAATACGCATCTTCGGCACAGCATTCGGATTCGAACCGGCCGAAATGTCTTCTTGCAATTTAAAAGAGGGGTCAAATACTTGAAGGGCTGTCATCAGATTGCTATGAGATACTTTCATCAATTCATCATGAGTAACACTGACCGCATTGCCCGTAAAACTTGATTTATTTTTCGTATAGTAACCATTGACTACCACTTCCTCGATTTGCTCTGAATCTTCGTGCATTGTCACATCAAGCACGCTCTCCCCTTTATATTTGATGACTTGTGTCTCCATTCCGATAAAAGAGACCATCAAGTGACAAGGAACCGGGACTTCTAAAGTATAAGCACCGTTAATATCTGTGGTACAACCAATTTTACCTCCACGTACCGAAATATTAGCTCCTGGCAGAGGGAAACCATGAGCATCTTTTACCACACCACTCACTTTTTGCACGCGCCTTTGGCCACTTGGCGAACGAAACAAGGTCACGGTGTTGTCACTCACTTCATAGCTAAAAGCTGTCTGGGCAAACACTTGCTTCAACACCTCCTCCACACTTTTATCCTTCACTTGAATTGTGATGAGAGGTAAAGTTTTCGTCTGTTCATTGTTGTACACAAAGTTCAGACTTGTTTGCTCATGAAGCGCCTCAAACAGGGTTTTCACCGTCGCATCTTTCAAGTGAAGCGTCACCCTCAAGTCGTCGACCGATTGCCCCCATGCTGACATCAAACTAGAAGCCAACAAAAAGCTAAGAATTTTTCTCTTTCTCATAATTTAATGTTATTTTAAAATAATGAATACATAACAAAGACGATTCTATTTATAAAAAGGGGTACAAGGTTTATAGATTTTTTTAGCAGAGCCCCTTTTTTCTTAAAAAAACAAGTCATCCCTGCCTGCCGGATAGCGACTGACGTACACTTGTCATTTTGTCCAGCATACACGATTGCGCCATAAAGACAGAAGAAAAAGAATAAATGATATTAACAAACAGCATCCTCTGAGAAGATAGCCCGCCAAAAGCCTACTTCCGGCTTTTGTCTGCCTTCCTTTCCGTCCCTGGCTACCCTCTTTTCGGCCCGAGCACGGCTTCCTTTCGGCTCATACACGGAAAGGAAAGCTCATGCAGGAGAAAAAAGGCAACCGGACGCACGCCACAAATAAAACTGATTGCCAAACTATTAAATCACAATGCAATTTTATCTGCAGTCCTGCCGACTAAGCTCTTCCTTCATCCGGCATCTGCCAAGGGCACGTCATCCGGGCATCTATTATGCATCGAAAACAACAAACAAATGCCGGAAGCTGCCACACGACATTTATCGTCTTTCAAAGCCTCATTGGAAAAATTCACATTCGACAGAAGATATTCATCGAAAAAAGAAGAGAGCACATCAATTCAAATGCCTACCTTTGTCCCAATAAAAAGAGAATAGACACCTATGATACTTATAGCTGACAGTGGCTCAACAAAGACCGACTGGTGCGGGCTGAAACAAGATGTTTGCCTCCGGCTACAGACAGGAGGCATCAACCCTGTGCTCCAGAAACCGGAAGACATCGTGCGACAACTCTACAAGGAACTGCTTCCCCAACTCCCTGTCGAACCGATCGAGGCTATCCATTTCTACGGAGCCGGATGCACGCCGCTGTGGAGCAAAGTGCTCCGCACATGCCTGATGAAGGTATTCGGCGAACAAATCCATTGCGAAGTGCACAGCGACATGGTGGGCGCCGCACGTGCTCTGTGCGGACAGCAGGCCGGCATTGTCTGCATCCTGGGGACAGGCTCGAATTCATGTTACTACGACGGACAGCAGGTCACCCGCCACACCCCGGCATTGGGCTACGTGCTGGGCGATGAAGGCAGCGGCGCCTATTTGGGCCGCCAACTGCTCAACGGAGTGCTCAAGGAACTGTTGCCTCCGCACATCTGCATCACATTCGCCAACGAGACGCAACTGACTCAGGAGGAAATCATCCACAAGGTCTATCGCCGTCCCTTGGCCAACCGCTTCCTGGCCAGCTTCGCACCGTTCCTGGCCAAGTATCGCAACGAACCGGCCATTCACCAGCTTCTGACGGATGCTTTCAGCGACTTCATCAGCCACAATCTTCATGCTTATCCCAAGGACAAGCCGGTCTTCGCCGTAGGCTCTGTGGCACACCATTTTCAGGATGAATTCACTGAAGCGTTGCGCAAGAAAGGCTACCAAGTGGCCGTCATCGCCCAAAGCCCGATGGAAGGCCTCATCCGCTATCACCGGGATTTGGGCTAAAACAACTGCCCTGCGGCAGCTTGCGACACCCGACTGAGACGGCATATCTCTTCGATTGTAGCACCGTTGCGTTCCAAGGCGTAGAAGCCTGACTCGGGCAGGAGGACAAACAAATAAAGCGAATACTATATGTCCTATTCCTACAAACACACTGCGTGGACGATTCTTGCCCTGAAGTGCGGTGTAGGAAAGACCTGTACAAATGGACAAGAAATCATCACATGATAAATTCAAAGCAGCTTCTTAGCCATAAATCGTGATTAATCTCTAAATTTGCCCGCACAAATTCGCAATATGACATTTATAAAGATAACGGAACAGCCGTCCCTGCACGACCATCTGGAACAACAGTCGGTGCGTGAATTGCTGGAGGGCATCAACGAGGAAGACCAAAAGGTGGCTTTGGCCGTAAGGAAGTGCATCCCGCAGATAGAGCGTCTGGTGACGGCCATCGTCGAACGCATGCAGCGCGGCGGACGCCTCTTCTACATCGGTGCGGGTACCAGCGGCCGGCTGGGTGTGCTCGACGCATCGGAAATCCCACCCACATTCGGCATGCCCCCCGGACGTGTCATCGGCCTGATTGCCGGAGGCGACCGCGCCCTGCGCAATGCCGTGGAAAACGCCGAAGACAATCCCATGCGCGGATGGGAAGAATTGCAGGAACATCGCATCGGGCCTGATGACACTGTCATCGGCATTGCAGCTTCCGGCACTACGCCCTACGTCATCCATGCCCTGCGGGCTGCCCGCACACACGGCATCCTGACGGCCTCCATCTGCAGCAATCCCGACGCACCCATCTCCCGCGAGGCAGACATCGCCATCGAGATGATAGTCGGTCCGGAGTTTGTCACCGGAAGCTCACGCATGAAAAGCGGCACGGGACAGAAAATGATTCTGAACATGATCAGCACAGCCACCATGATCAAACTTGGACGTGTCAAGGGAAACCGTATGGTCAACATGCAGCTCAGCAACCAGAAACTCGTAGACCGCGGCACACGCATGGTGATGGACGAACTTCATTTGCCTTATGAGCAGGCACGCGAACTGCTGTTGCGTCACGGTTCAGTGCGCAAGGCTGTCGATGCCACCCTTCAGGCGCAGGACGATTCATCCAAGCACTAATCCGGAAAACCCTACACCTTATTATATAGTTACAAAGAGCGGCCGATCCGGCCCTATACTCGGCTCATGAGCGGATAGGAGTCCGCCCGACCACGGAAAGGAGGGTAGCCGACCACGGAGTTAAGGGCGTGGTCGGCCGCTGTTCATACGGGGCACAGCGTCCTAATTTTTTAGACGCGGATTGGGCGGATGACGCGGATTTTTAATTATATGAATATCCGCAATCGTCCTACACTCAATTTGTAGGGACGCTCGGTCGGAGCGTCCGGAAAGGAGTTTAGGATATTTGCAGAATAAAAAAACTCTAAAAAGCCTTTGTTTCAAAGACTAAATACCTATCTTTGTTCATTATCAACTAAAAAACAATTTGCTTATGAAAAACTTAAGGATTGAAGCCATCATCCTCGCCATCGGCCTGATGTTGACAGGCTATTTCATCAAATCCGGCATCGACACCCTGGCAAGCCGCGACCGGGTAGTGACAGTGAAAGGTCTGGCTGAAATGGAAGTCCCGGCCGACAAAGTGACATGGCCACTCATGTATAAAAGCTTGGGCAACAACTTGCCAGCCCTATATGACCAAATCAACAACACGAATCAGAAAATCACGACTTTCCTGACCTCCAAGGGCATCAATGCGGACGAAATCAGCATCAATGCTCCGGAAATCCTCGACCTGGAAGCTGAACGATATGGAAACAACGACAAGCCCTACCGCTACAACGTCACGACGGTCATTACCGTGACCTCCAACAAAGTGGACCTCGTGCGCGGTCTCATCGCCTCACAAGGCGAACTGCTGAAGCAAGGCATTGCCATCAGCGGAGGTGACTACCGCTACAACGTGTCTTACGACTACACCAGCTTGAACAAAATCAAGCCTCAAATGATCGAAGAAGCCACGAAGAATGCGCGTGCAGCAGCCGAAAAATTCGCCAAGGACTCCGAAAGCGAACTTGGGAAAATCAAGAAAGCTTATCAAGGCCAATTCAGCATAAGTGACCGCGACGCCAACACACCTTATATAAAAAAGGTACGCGTGGTGACCACCATCGACTACTCGCTGGAAGACTAGAAATAGGCGCAAAGGCTAAATAAATCGGTGCAACTATCAGAAAATAGGAAGAATAGTTGCACCGATTCATTTTTTTGCACTATCTTCGCGCCCGATTATTATAGCAATATAATGTCTAACCCATTTAATTTCTAAACAACAACCTATTTTTATTAATGGAAAGCGAAAAATTAAAGAACGTAGCTCCCTTGGAAGATTTCAACTGGGACGCGTATGAAAACGGCGAAACCACTACCGGTTTGAGCCACGAAGAGCTTGAAAAAGCTTATGACGGTACACTGAACAAAATCAATGACCACGAAGTCGTTGACGGTACAGTCATCTCAATCGACAAACGCAATGTCGTTGTCAACATCGGTTACAAATCAGACGGTATCATTCCGGTGAATGAATTCCGTTACAATCCGGATTTGAAAGTCGGCGACACTGTAGAAGTGTACATCGAAAATCAAGAAGACAAGAAAGGCCAACTCATCCTTTCACACAAGAAAGCACGCGCTACACGCTCTTGGGACCGTGTAAACGCAGCTCTCGAAAACGACGAAATCATCAAGGGTTACATCAAGTGCCGCACGAAGGGTGGTATGATCGTAGACGTATTCGGCATCGAAGCCTTCTTGCCGGGTTCTCAAATCGACGTGAAGCCTATCCGCGACTACGATGTGTTCGTCGGAAAGACTATGGAATTCAAAGTTGTCAAAATCAACCAAGAATTCAAGAACGTGGTTGTTTCTCACAAAGCACTCATCGAGGCCGAACTGGAACAACAAAAGAAAGAAATCATCAGCAAACTTGAAAAAGGTCAGGTTCTGGAAGGAACTGTCAAGAATATTACATCTTATGGCGTGTTCATCGACTTGGGCGGCGTAGACGGTTTGATTCATATCACCGACTTGTCATGGGGCCGTGTAAGCGATCCGCATGAAGTCGTTCAACTGGATCAGAAGTTGAATGTCGTAATCCTCGACTTCGACGACGAGAAGAAACGTATCGCCCTCGGCTTGAAGCAACTCACTCCGCATCCTTGGGATGCCCTCGACCCGAACTTGAAGGTGGGTGATCACGTGAAAGGCAAAGTGGTCGTTATGGCTGACTACGGAGCATTCA
>ERZ827088.1905-NODE-1905-length-23679-cov-13.467364_pt1 | contig 23679 bp, 20 predicted proteins | sample MGYA00519922_ERZ827088 | MGnify/ENA primary metagenome ERZ827088 (study PRJEB31778, sample SAMEA3449254) | human gut metagenome | biome: human gut; feature: human-associated habitat; material: faeces | place: United Kingdom | collected 2010/2012 ...
GATGTATATGCAATTTATATGCCAATTTACAACGCATTGTTAAACTAGAGCCGAAAAAATTATATATAGAATCTGATTTTAGAATGTTGACTTTCAACAATACTATTTCTCATTCTTTATAAACTCTAATGATTTTGATTTTAATTTAATGCGATATGGATTATCTTATTATATATAAATATTCATTGTGCGTGGCTCTAACGCTTATGTTGTTTTTTGGTATTTACTTTCTTACTGCCCCAGCACCTGAAAAACCGATTTTTGACAATTATCTAAGATCAAGACGTATCATGGGTATTGCTATTTTAGTGTTAGCGGTAAATTACTCCGTACATTTATTCTATGGTATACGGTTTATAAATGTCAAGGCGGCCATATCGATGAATTTATCTACTTATTTTCTATCATATTGGCTTTTCAGCTCGGCTTTAACAGCCTTATTAGATAGATTTTACTTGACTGCTCGCCGCTTTGTCACACATATTAGCTTATGGATATTATTTACTGTTCTATCAGGAACCATATTATTAGTATTTCCTGAAAACTATATGCAGAAAATCGGATTACTAATAATGGCTTCCTGGTTATTCATATATGGAATAACTTTGGCATACCGACTGATAAAAACATATCGTAAAGCCGTAAAATTATTCGATGATACACATTCCGACCATATTGGTGCCTATATCCACTGGTTATCTATCTTTACGTACTGGGCTGTTATATATGGTATCAGTTGTGGGTTACTGACATTTTTACCAGATAAATACATCTATCTATGGGTAATTTCGTCCATACCTTTTTATATTTACCTCTTCTGTTCTTATATGAACTATCAAATATTCTATGAACAAGTAGAAAATATCTTGGAAACCGAAATAAGTTCCGAGCCAATAGAGCCACAAGAGACCGAACAAGCGGCTGTCATCCCGTCTTGCTATGCCGAAATCGAGAAAAATCTATCCACATGGATCGATTCAAAAGGATACCTAACTCCAGGACTCACCATTCGTGAACTTTCTGATACTCTTCATACCAACCGCACTTATCTCTCGGCTTATATAAAATCAACCTACCACATATCGTTCCGGGATTGGATAACTGGACTACGCCTCGAATATGCCAAACAGATGCTGAGAGAACATCAGGAACTGACAGTTGCAGGAATATCTGAAATGTCCGGTTTCCTATCCCAAAGCTACTTTATGAAAATCTTTAAGGAACAAGAAGGTTGTTCCCCTGCCCGGTGGAGGAAGAAACAGGCATAATCTTACTATATCTTCAGCCAACCAAGACTGCTCTATCGACAAAAAAACAGTTCTATCAACAATCTAAAGTTGCTATAATCACAAAGTTGTGCTATGGCAACAATCACGCCCGCTTTTCTGCTAAAGACAGAGGTATTCTACGGATTATTTTCACTTCTTTTGTGTAAAATTATTCACTTACTAAACAGATTTTATATGAAGAAGACAAAATTAAATTATCCGTATTTTGCCCATCTGTTAGCAAGCTTCCTGCTCGTATGCAGCCCGGTCTTGTTCTTCACCGCCTGCTCGGAAGATAAGGAGAATGAACCAAGTGGGACTTCAAATTTGAAAGTTGAAGTCGAATTGGCCTATTCGCTCGGCGAAAGTTTGGGCGACTTTGCTTACATGGAGATCATGTATCCCACCACCTCCAACTTTGAAGAAGGAGTGACCGCCGACACGCTGCGCAGTGGCGAGACATGGACAAAGACATTGACCTACGACGCTCCTGCGACAGTCGGTATGCTCGTTTCTGCCCTGCACAAGGATGACACCCAACCAGAAGGCGCAATCACGGCGCAATATGAATACAGCTACAATATCCGCCTGATGGACGGTGATGTCGTCGTTGACAGCAAATCCTTTTCAGACTCGCAAGAAACTACGCTCAATTACGAGACCGACTCACTCTTGCACGAACAACTTGCCGCCACACTTGACTTTCATGCGCTGTTTACAGTCGATGACAAGGGTATAACGGAGACTGATCGCGTGATTAAAGACACTGATTTGACAGATATAGACGAGAATCCGGATAACGACAAGGAAGATGTTACAATAACAAATACGCTTTACTACATCTCCTCCGCCGATATAGTGCCCAATTCTCAATGTCTCCACGACAACATCTTAGCCCGTTTCAGTAACAAGCAGCAATATGCAGCCGGCCAAGAACTCGCCAAAGGCAACTTCCTTTTTTTAAGGGGAAACGAGATCAACTCAGTAGACAAAGAAGTATTGAAGACGAGCGCGGCAAACGGAACGATATTCATACTCGACGAGATCGACTCTTACCAAACGCTTGAGGATTTCTGCAAAACCATCGATGCCCACAATTTTTTAACTGAAGGTACGGACATCAGTGGGGAACTGTTCATCATTGCCGATGCCGCCGTGAATCTGTCGAATAACGACGCTGCCGCCTACTCGGGATTATTCTACATCCTGACACCGAAGGATGATCAGGGTAATTATGTCAATGACGAAGCACAAGGCCAAATTATAAACAATGCCTTGCTCAGCATTCAAAAAGTGCTTAACGACACGGACACGGACTCATCCTTACAGGCCGATGATGACACGCAAGATCTTAAAAAATTAGTAAATGCGACAAAAGTCTATATGAACCCCACAATGACAGTTAAAGCTTCTCAATACAGGAATGCGGGGGATGCTAAAGTTCCGAAAGAAGGGGAAAGCAATAAGTACGGTTTCGAACATGACATCTGGCATTTATATTCCATCGAAGAGGACAGAAACTATTATGTCATACACCAAGAGATACTATGTTCCTTCGCAAATGCCTATCGAGGTGTGTACAATGCATACGTGACGACCAACGGATTTCATACGATTGCCAAAGTAAACGAATGGTATGGCAAAAACATCCAGATCACCCTCACGCCCGTGAATTCTTCTTCCATGCAGATACATCGGAATTCGCCGGAAACGACAAAGTCCTCTACTTCATACACCACCGGCTTTGCCTGGAATTTCGCAAGGAGTGTGGCAATTAGCTTAGACGGAGGAGCTTCATCAACCATAAGCGGAGGCGTAACGTATAGTACTTCCTCTACTTACACCATCGATGATGTCGCCATATCTAACCTATGCGAGCAAGATTCGAAAGTAAGTTGGAGCTACGATATAAGGGGATCCGATGCACACTTCAAGTTAAGTAACACGGCATGTACCGCCATAGATGAACCGGCAATGTGTGGCAGCACGGCATCGTTCACGGCCGGAACGGATTGCATCATTTCAATCCCGGCAACAGACGAAGCGCCTGAATTTAAGTTTAATGCCAAGGTAACTCTCCGTTCTTCATGTGGCAAAGCCGGATATATTTGCGGAGAGCGCGACCTGGTGGGTGATTATACCGAAACATTTAAGTTGCCGTTCCTTAAAAAGTCTGACATTCAGGACAAGTAAAAACTGAAAAGCCCGGATGGAATTCAATAAGCAGCCTGCGCGAAAGGTGGATAAAACCTTCGTGCAGGCTGTTTCTGTTGTATGAGAGTAGAAACAATCCCGCCAAACAAGAAAATATTCTGATTATTTAACGTGCTTTCGTCATAAAAGTCTATACTTTTATAACCAAATTCTCATCACTTGTCAAATATCACCATGGACAAAGAAATAGACAATGACCAGCTGAAAAAGCTGAACCCCATCCCCCTCAGGCTGAGCAAACAGACGATGCCTAACGGTACCGTTTACTATCGGGGTAACGTCAAAGCCCTGAAAACAGTAGATATACAAGAGATTGCCCGCCGTATCGTCGAAGATCGGAGCGAAATACGCGAAAGTACCTTCATCCATACCTACGGACTGATCAAGGAGCAAATCTATGCTGCGCTTGCCCGCGGAGAGAATGTCGATCTGGGCTTCGGGCAGCTTTCCATCCGGGTAAAGGGGCAGTTTGAATCGGTCAGCGATTCGTTCGACCCCGAGCGCAACGCCTTCAACATCGTGTTCACGCCCTCGGCCCGCACCCGCCAGCTGGAGCAGCATCTGCGTGCCTACAAGCAGACCGAGCCGACACGCCGCCATCCCGTCCTCACCGAGGTATGTACCTACGACTCGATGGGCCATCGGGATGCCGCCTTCAACACCGTCCGTTCCGACAATCCATACATCCACCTGATCGGATTCAATATCAAGGTCATGGGCGACCATCCGGATTGCAAACTCTGCTTCCGTTCGGCGGATGGAGAGACCTGTGTCGAGCCCGCCGTCCTGGTCCTCAACGAGCGCAACCACCTCCTGGCCGGCCTCCGCACCCCGCTCACACCCGGCGAATGGACCGCGGAGCTGGGGACGCAATTCCAGTTCTCCTATCACCTCTACAAAGAGCCTCGTTACGCAAGCCTCGACTTTACCGTTACAGACAGTGATTCATATACTGTACAGGATATCCATCACCCTGATAACGCATAATACGTTAACCTGATAGCGTATCATACATTACCACATTGACGGACTATACGCTATCGGGATAACGCACAAGTTGCACAGAGGCTGATCGCCACCTTGCATCGGGGCTTGAAGACACAAAAGGAGCGTAAAGGGAGGAAAATTGTACCTCGCACCCATTACGCTCTATAATTCACTTAAAAGATTCATTATGCCGGTGTGCCGACTTGCCCCATGAACAAGACGGTACCGGTAGCCGGTTCTAGGATTTGGAACAAGAACGGACGATCTAAGAAGAAATCTACCTTTTCTTCAGGCATACCGGGACTTGTCTCGCCGCCTATGACGGTTACAGCCGCGCCTTCCGAACCTTCCTCATCTACTTTCAGGCGGGTGGCCTGCTGCACTAAGGAAATATACGTGGCGACATCAGACATAGACGAGAAATCGGCTCCGCCTGAAAACGCCTTTTTCATGCCTAAGGCTTGCAAAGTAGGTGTTAAATCCATTTTGTTTTCGAGGGTGAAGCGAGGCATTTTCAAGTTAATTTCTGCCAAGATTGTATTTTTCCACAGATCCTCGTCCGATTCAGATAAGGCTTGCAAGACTTGATCTATACTGATTTCCGGTTGAGGTAAAATCAATCGCATGACATACGAATCGTTCAAGTAAGAAAGACTCGTGCTGGTGAACCATTCGTTTTCTACATAAGCAGCCATTCGTTGGGTCTGCATAAAATGAGCTTTTATCACTTTACCGGAAGACGTGGTAAAGTCGCCTTCCTGCGTCTTTTCCGGGGCAAACTCGGATTCCCACCGAGCCTTGAAGTACAAGGAATTTAACAGATATACCGTGGCGGTCGGATTTACCTCTTCCAAGATGGACGGGATCAAGCCTTCTGTAGTTTGGTTGCACCAGGCATTGATTTGATCAACAGCTGAAGGATCAGAGAAGTCGAGTTGTGAAACCATTGCGGAATAGTTCTCTATATTCATCTTTTGGAAATCCTCTTTGAGGGGAACTCCGGCATTGCCCCAAACCGAATTGGCCGTCTTAACCGTGATAGCCGAGTTTACAGTATGCAATCCTTCAATCAATTTCTTGAAATATGCATTTACTTCTTCTTGAGAATATTGGGACAAACCCAAGGCGTACAAAATCTCATCATGTGTTTCCTCGGCTGCTCCGTTCGATAACATACCTAACGCACATTGCAGACTAAAAGGCGAAACCAGCCAGTTGTCCGTCTTCTCGCCGCCCAATTGCCGACACAACTCAAGAGAGAGTGTTGAGGCAAAATCGCCTTGCCGGGCAGCCATTTCTTTTTCGTTCGCATTCAATTCGATGGGTTGCATGGTGGGAGAAATGGCTTGTTCTTCCACACCGTCGTTACAAGAAAGGAAAGGCAAGCATAATAGCATTCCGAATAAAACCTGTTTCATAAGACCTATTATTTAAATCAGTTTTATTACTTAAACCAACAACCACACAAAATACTGCATGGATTCAGATTAAATATTACTGATTTTCCGACAAACCACCAACACCTTCTCTCCATCTGACAACGTTGTAGCAAACAGATAGACATTACCGCCTTCCTGAATCTTGGTCTTCTTGCGGAGTTCATCGACCGATAAGGGAAAGTTCCGGACGGTGATATTGGCTTGGGGTATTTCTTGGTTAATCGATTTACAGACTTTATTGGAGAAAGGAAGGATATTCTCAATTTGGAACGTACGACCGGGGAAACCGCCAACTAAAGAATTAGAAGTATAAAGGTGGCTGCTGACGTGTAGTTTCTCCAAACCATATTGCTGGGCAACTGATTTAAAAGCACCGGCTTTTAAGACAGAGGCATTCGGCTCATAGAGGTAAGTGCCTACCTGAGCCGCCAAAGCCAACGGAACATTCCGTTCTTCTTCGCCCGTGAAAGTAAAAGAGCGTTCTGTTCCCACGGCCGTAAAGTCCACACAATAAATCAGAGGGGTAGAAACAGCCGCTTCCCGACGGATATCAAACAGCAATTCTTTACATTCATTCCGGACAGACAACACATGGATGGCCACCGTTCCCGGCAATAAAGACTCCGTCTGTTGCAGGTCTGCCATCGGCGACAATTTGGCTATGACACGCGGAGCTTTCTGCAACAACCGGGGAAGCAGACTGGGCAAATCCGGTTCGCAATCCGACAAGGCAAAGACGCGTTTGTTGCCTTCACCTCGCCGCGCCGGATCTAAATAAAACACATCCACTTCAGGCAGATCGGAAACAATATCGACCGAATTTTCATTCCGTACCGTGATATTATCCGCACCTAATACATGAAAATTATGACGGGCAGCCTCACAATAAACCGGAAAACGCTCGATATAAGTCAACTGACTAACCTTTCGGGAGAAAAAATAACTATCAATACCCAAACCTCCTGTCAAATCGCAAAGCGTATCTGATGAAGACACTAAACGCTGTTTATACAAGGCAGTCCGTTCTGACGAACATTGCTCGGCAGCAATCTTGGCGGGAAAAACCAAGTCTTCGTTGGCATACCACGAAGGCAATTTCTCCCGAATCTGCCGCCGGGAAAGAATCTGATCTACCAGAAAAGGAACATCCAGCTGTGGATATTTCTTCGCTCCCAATAATAACCGGTTCGCATCATCGGAAGCATGATCGCGGATAAACTGCTTTTCTTCAGCGGTCAGATTCATAACAGACTATTGAAAGAAGTACCGGATGATATCGTTTCCGTTGGCATAGAGTAACAGGGCGAACAAGAGGAACATACCAGTCATCTGTGCATATTCCAAGAACTTATCGCTCGGTTTCCGACGGGTAATCACTTCGTAAAGCAAGAACAGCACATGACCACCGTCCAACGCCGGGATCGGCAAGATATTCATGAAAGCCAAGATGACAGACAACCAAGCAGTACGCTCCCAGAACAATTCCCAATCCCAAGTAGAAGGGAACAATCCACCAATCGATCCAAAACCACCGATGCTGGAAGCACCCTCTTTGGTAAAGACATATTTCATGTCATTGGTATAGCCTTTTAGGGTTCGAATTCCTTTTGCAATTCCTGCCGGGAACGATTCGAAGAAGCCATATTTAACCGTTACCAGTCCAAACAATTCAGCCGGAGCTTTCACAGCTACCCCTATTTTTCCCAACGAATCGACTTGCATTGTCAATGTATCCAATGTACCATTCCGATAAAAACCAACGGCAATCTCCTGATTCTTATTATCAGCCAAACAAGTCGCCACCTCCGAGAACGTCGGAGTAGCCTGTCCATTAACCGAAACGATACTATCTCCAGCCTGCATACCAGCAAGAGCTGCCGGCGCATTGGGTTCAGGTACTTCTTTTATCACCATTGGGAAACGAAGAGCAGCAAAGCCTTTCTTATCACGCAACAGTCGTTGCATCATATCGTCCGGAATCGGAATGACGGTCTCCACACCATTACGCAAAACCGTCACGTTCTGAGCTTCCACTACACTACGCAAGCAATCTTCACCAAAACGATCCAAGGTCAATGTATCTGCTTTTAAGAGAATATCACCATCCTTAAATCCCACATTCTTGAAAGTTTCACTATAATCCATACCCATTTTCATGTTCTTGAGCGGCATATACGTATCGCCCCACGTAAACAAGATCATGGAATAAATAAAAAGAGCCAGCAGGAAGTTAAACAACACACCGCCCACCATAATCAACAGACGTTGTCCTGCCGGTTTGGAACGGAACTCATACGGTTTCGGTGGCTGAGCCATGGCTTCTTTATCCATACTCTCATCTATCATACCGGAGATCTTACAATAGCCACCCAAAGGTAACCACCCTACTCCATATTCCGTTTCACTGTTTTTCGGTTTGAATTTGAACAAAGAAAACCACGGGTCAAAGAAAAGGTAAAATTTCTCTACTCGTACTTTGAAGATACGAGCAAAAATAAAGTGTCCGAATTCATGTATCAAAACCAGCAAAGAAAGGCTTAACATGAACTGGAAGGCTTTAATCAAAAATGTTTCCATTGAAATTAAGTTCTATTCTATATTTAATTGTTTCAAAATAACTGAGCGGCGATCCGGCGTGCTTCCTCATCCGTATGTACATAATCTTCATAAGTCGGACGCTGGATAAACGTTGCTTTTGCCATCGTCTGCTCAATGACATCACTCATTTGTAAGAAACCGATCCGGTCTTGCAAGAAGGCGGCTACAACCACTTCGTTGGCTGCATTCAAGACACAAGGCATATTACCTCCCTGCTTGACAGCCTCAAAAGCATAAGCCAGATTGCGAAACCGCTTCATATCCGGTTCTTCAAACGTGAGAGATGCATACTGGAAGAAATCCAATCTCGGTTCATGGCTTTTCATTCGCTCCGGATAAGAGAAAGCATACGCAATCGGGAGTTTCATATCCGGAATACCCAACTGAGCAATCACGGCACCATCTTCAAACTGTACCATCGAATGAATCACGGATTGCGGATGAACAATAATCTGGATCTGTTCGGGAGCAACGCCAAACAGCCACTTCGCTTCGATCATCTCAAAGCCTTTGTTCATCATCGAAGCCGAATCGATGGTAATCTTGGCTCCCATGTGCCAGTTCGGATGTTTTAATGCCTGTTCTTTCTTCACCAAAGCCAGCTCATCCATCGTCTTCTGGCGAAATGGCCCGCCTGAAGCGGTCAATAATAGTTTTTCCACCGGATTATCATACGCACCATTCAAACACTGAAAGATAGCAGAATGTTCCGAATCAACCGGCAAGATAGGAACCTTATATTCGGCAGCCAAAGCTGTAATCAACTCACCGGCAACTACCAATGTTTCCTTATTGGCCAAAGCAATGGTTTTTCCAGCCTTGATCGCAGCAATAGTCGGTTTTAACCCGGCATATCCCACCATGGCCGTCAATACCATATCAATTGGTTTTGCCTGGACAACCTGTGCAATCGCATCCGAACCTGCCCATACTTTAATAGGCAGATCTTCCAAAGCTTCTTTCAGTTCGGGATACTTCTGTTCATTGGCGATCACCACCACTTCCGGCATGAACTTGCGTGCCTGATTGATCAAAAGGTCCACCTGGTTATTGGCAGTCAAAGCATAGACTTCGAAACGGTCCGGATGTTCACTAACTACCTCAAGCGCCTGTGTCCCGATCGAACCTGTTGAACCTAATATAGCTAATTGTCGTTTCATGAAACTTACTTACTAAAAAACAATGAAATCTTCCGGATTAACCGGCTTTCCATTATACCATAACTCAAAATGCAAATGAGGACCTGTTGATAATTTCCCTGTATTTCCCACCAAGGCAATGGCTTCGCCTGCCACCACTTGTTCTCCGGGTTCTTTCAACAGCAATTCATTATGCTTATATACTGAAACAAATCCATTTTTATGTTGCAACTGGATCACATTTCCCTGATTCGGGTCATAACCGGCATACATCACCGTTCCATCCAGCGTTGCCAATACACTTTCCTTGGATGCGGCTGCTATATCCACACCAAAGTGATGGATGTCTGCCTGATAATGGGATGATATAACACCATTTACCGGTTTATAAAAGAACAGGCCATCCATCGGCAACGGATTTGTATTCAGAACAGTTAAATTATATTTTTCTTCCTGCTCAAAGTTCTTTACATACTCTTCTTCCTCCGGACTACGAGGAATCTCGAAGTCGGCATCAACCCGTGCCAATGAATCTATTTCTCGAATAGAATCCAGTTCAATTGTTCCACTGATGATACCTGTCACATTCTTCAGATATAGATTCTGTATCTCGATCATCCGCTCCAAGGAATCCGCACGCAAGGCATTTTGTACGATTTCCTTGCGGACTTCAACATCCAGATAACCGGGCAGATAATTACGGATAGGCGTCATAATGATAATAAAGGCTGTAAAGGCCACCAGCGAAAAGGCAAACACGCCCAACGATATAAATACCGACAACTGAGATAACCGGAACGACCAGACTTCCTCCAAAGTATTCTCATTGATAAACGAAAGCTTATACTTAAAGCGAATCCGTTTCCAAAAGGATAATTTATTCGTATTGCTTTTGCTTCTTTTCCACTTCATAGCCTGTACCTTCTTACAAATCCAGCAAGCCTTCCGGCAATGCCATCAATAATTCCCGCTTGTCAAAATCAACATGTTTTACCAAATCCTCAGCTGCAGGCAACAGCAGGTCTTTTCCTTGATACTCTATTTGCAACAAGACATTGACCGTCGTTTCATCCACATCTACAATTTTACCTAATTCTCCGGCTTTCTCATCGATCACCGTAAAACCGATAAAATTATCCCATGTCACATCACCGAGCAACTCATCTTCGTCCATCAGCTCCAACGGATAAAAGACATCCCGATTGGTAAACTCCCGGGCTGCTTCTTCCGTATCTACGCCTTCCAGCTTCAATAACATGGATGACTGTGTCTTATAACGATAATCCTCCAAAAAGAATGGAACCAGAATCCCGTCCATATCACATATAATATAAGGATCGTCGGTATCATCAAACACATCACAATCGGTCATCAAAGTAATTTCACCTTTGATTCCATGCGGTTTGGCAAACTGCCCTATCTTAAAAACTTCATCCGACTTAATCATACTTCTTTTTCATTACAATCGGGTAATCCGTGCCCCGATCTGATTCAACCGCTTGTCTATATCCTGATAACCCCGGTCTATCTGATCAATATTATGAATCGTACTGGTTCCTTCCGCACTCATGGCTGCGATCAATAAGGCGATACCGGCACGAATATCCGGAGATACCAACGTAGATGCCCGCAACTTGAACCGATTTCCCAAACCAATGACTGTTGCCCGATGCGGATCACACAAAATAATCTGTGCTCCCATGTCAATCAGCTTATCGACAAAGAACAACCGGCTCTCGAACATCTTCTGATGAATCAATACACTACCGACCGCCTGAGTGGCAACCACCAGAAAGACACTTAGCAAATCAGGTGTCAGACCTGGCCAAGGAGCATCCGCGATGGTCATAATCGAACCATCTATAAACGTATCAATCTCATACGAATCATGCGTAGGTATATGAATATCGTCTCCTTGCTGTTCAACGGTAATACCCAAACGACGGAAAGAATCCGGTATAATACCTAATTTATCATATCCCGTATTCTTGATCAGAATATCTGAGCCTGTCATGGCCGCCATTCCGATAAAACTACCGACCTCAATCATGTCCGGCAAGATCGTATGTTCGGTTCCATGTAATTCGCTGACGCCTTCAATCGTCAACAGATTCGAGCCAACGCCCGAGATCCGTGCTCCCATCCGGTTCAGCATAGCCGACAATTGCTGCAAATACGGTTCGCAAGCGGCATTATAAATAGTAGTCTTTCCTTCAGCTAATACGGCTGCCATCAAAATATTGGCAGTACCTGTTACCGAGGCTTCATCCAGTAACATATAAGTACCTCTCAAATGTTCGGCCACTACTTCATATACCCGCCGGTCCGGATCGTAGGTAAATGTTGCGCCCAACTTCTGAATACCAACAAAATGCGTATCCAGGCGCCGGCGCCCGATCTTATCTCCTCCGGGTTTCGGAATCATAGCCTTGCCGAAACGGGCAACCAATGGTCCTACAACCATAACCGATCCACGCAATGAAGCACTCTTCCGCAAAAACTCCTCGGTCTGCAAATATTCCAAATCAATGTCATCTGCCTGAAAAGTATAGGTTCCAACAGCCGGGCGTTCCACCTTTACACGCATATCACGCAAAAGCTGGATCAGATTATTCACATCCAGTATATCCGGAACATTGTGTATCGTAACCTTTTCAGGGGTAAGCAATACGGCACAAATCACTTCCAGCGCTTCATTCTTGGCGCCTTGCGGAGTGATTTCACCCGACAATTTATGTCCTCCTTCTATGACAAACGAACTCATCTGTTTTTCCTTGAGAAATTATTCTTCTTATTATTCCGTGCCAAAATTTCACGGCTTTCAGCCAATTTGTGAACTTCTTCGTCCAACACGATATTTCCTCCCGACAGCTCATCCAAGTCTTTGAAGATCTTCCGGTCGTCTACACTTTCCTTGTTCCAGGTCAGGAATGACTTCTTCATCTGGGTAGCCAGTAGTCTTACCAACTGGTCTTTTTCCGGACCTTCTGGATATTCAGTCGCTTTCCGGATCATCAGTTCCAGCGTCTTACCATAATGCCGGTAACGAATCCGGGAGTTATTATATGGAATCCGGGCCGGACGGGTATAAAGTTCTTCCTTCTTGACGATCTCATACGGATAATCGATGTCTAACTTAAAGTCGGACATGATAGCCAAATGATCCCATAAGATATGCTTGAAATCGTTCACATCCCGTAAATGAGGGAACATATTACCCATCACATTAATAATGGAATTCGCACATCGTTTTCTTTCTTCCCGGTCTTCTATCGTTACGCAATAATCCACCATATTCTGGATATTACGACCATATTCAGGTAAAGCTAACCGCTTTTCTTGTGTATTGTATTTCATTCGTATTTATTGTTTGCGTGCAAATATACTCAATTCATCTTTGATAATAATCGATTCACCTTGAAAACAATTCGTTCGGAGAATTCGTTTTGACATTAATTAGAAAAATATGCCCGACGGACTCCTGTCTGTCAACGGAAAATAAATGGTAACCGCCTGTCCATAAAACGAGATATTTCCCCAAAAAGTTCATGTACTTCCTTGCGGAAAGAGACGCTCTCTGGCGTAAATACCTTTAACGAATGCGGTATCATGGATATATCAATCCGGCTATCGGCCATGATCGGTTCTCCGTCCAGATGCATGACACCCGGATGATTCCGGATGATCGACAACGAATGTGCCTTCATCGTCTTGATTTTACTGTTCTTATCAATCTGCTTGGTAAATAACTGGATAGCCAAAGCTGGTATGTCAATCGGCGTGAACGGCGAAAGAATCGTCACGTCCATTTGTCCGTCCTGTATATTGGCATGCGGAGCAATATAGGCATTATTCCCATATTGCGAAGCATTTCCACAAGCCACCAGAAAAGCCTTTTCCTTTACCTGGCAATTGTCGATCAGCAAATCGTACACTTCTGGCTTATAACTCAAATATTCTTCAATTGTATTCTTCATATAAGTGAGGGAGCCACGCCGTTTCTCTCCGGCAAACTTCTGACTGACGGCTGCATCAAAGCCCACACCACAAGTACAGAAGAATGCACGATCATTGGCCCGGCAACAGTCTATCACTGTTTCTTTTCCCCGGCTAATCACTTCCAACGCCTTCTTCGGATCCATCGGAATATGCAATTCGCGCGCCAGACCATTCCCTGATCCCATAGGAATAATCCCCAACGTTGCATTCGTATGAATCATCGAACGGGCTATTTCATTGACAGTACCATCTCCACCTACAGCAATTATACAATCAGCTCCCCTCTCTATTTCCCGACGAGTGATATAACTCGCATGTCCGGCATACTCTGTAAACGCAAGCGACAAATCATAGCCGGCATTCGCACACATCATTTCTATCATCTTCGGGATCTTTCGTTTTGATCCAACCCCAGATATAGGGTTAATTATTGCTTGCACCCTCATTTAATCTGCTTTTTCGAGATTTCACTATATTTCAACAGCAAAAATAATGCTTTTGGTAAAACTTTTAAGTTATTTAGATTGAAGAAGTAAAAAAATTACTACTTTTGCGGCTGATAAAAAGGTGAAACAAAGAGCGAATTTAATCAAAGAGTTCTTTTAAAGAAACATTTTGAGAAGATAAAAACAAAAATTCTCTTCATTAAATATGAAACTATTACAAGAGAAACTAGCTAAGTATGATGCACCGCAGCGCGCTATGGCTGCCGGTATCTATCCGTATTTCAGAATGATTGAAAGTGATCAGGATACCGAAGTTACTATCAGTGGCAAGAAAGTATTGATGTTTGGCTCTAATGCTTATTTGGGATTAACCAACCATCCGAAAGTAAAAGAAGCTGCGATTGAAGCCATAAAGAAATATGGTACAGGTTGTGCAGGTTCACGTTTCTTAAATGGAACATTAGACTTACATGTTCAATTGGAAAAACGTCTGGCCGATTTCGTCGGAAAAGAAGATGCGATCGTGTATTCAACCGGTTTTCAGGTTAATTTAGGAGTGGTTTCTTGTCTGACAGGTCGTGAAGACTATATCTTATGGGATGAACTGGACCACGCTTCTATCATCGAAGGCCATCGGTTGTCCTTCTCTACCAAGTTGAAATATAAGCACAACGATATGGAGTCGTTGGAAAAACAACTTCAGAAGTGCGAGCCCGACAAGGTTAAACTGATCGTGATGGACGGCGTTTTCAGTATGGAAGGCGATATAGCCAAATTACCTGAAATTGTAGCGCTGGCTAAAAAGTATAATGCCAGCATCATGGTAGACGAAGCTCACGGTTTGGGTGTATTAGGTGACCACGGACGCGGTACTTGTAATCATTTCGGTGTAACAGACGATGTAGATCTGATCATGGGTACTTTCAGTAAGTCGTTGGCTTCTATCGGTGGATTCATCGCTTCTGACAAAGATACAATTAATTACCTGCGTCATAATTCACGTTCTTATATCTTCAGTGCCAGCAATACGCCGGCTGCTACGGCTGCCGCCAATGCAGCTCTTGATATCATGTTGAACGAACCGGAACGTATCGAACATCTGTGGAAACTGACTCATTATGCATTGGATGGTTTCCGTAACATGGGATGCGAAATCGGTCATACTGAAACTCCGATTATCCCGTTGTTCATCCGTAACAACGACTTGACATTCTTAATTGTCAAAGAATTGTTTGAAGCAGGTATTTTCGTCAATCCGGTTGTTTCTCCGGCAGTTGCTCCCGAAGATACATTGATCCGTTTCTCATTGATGGCTACTCATACGCAAGAGCAGTTGGATCGTGCTTTGGAAGCTATTCACGATGTATTCAAGAAACATAATCTGATCCCATAAATTGAGGATTAATCATTCTTATAAAAAAGCCACTTCCTGACTTGTTGGGAAGTGGCTTTTTTATATGAATGAGTCCTAATTCAATAATTTCTAATCAAAGCAAATTATTATGTACCATAATACTATTGTACGATTTTGCATTATTTGTTTAACATTAATATATAGTACACAAAATAATGCTACTAACATTAGTCAGACTGAAGCAAAAGCAGATATTGACTCATTCGTTAATGCACTAAAAGAAATTCATCCTGATTTATTTTTTAGCTGCAAAGAACAAACTTTCAATGAAAATTTGGCTAACATCCATAATCAATTAACATGTTCTTATTATAACCCCATTGAGCTTTACAGAATTTTACAGCCATTAACAACTCTATTGGGTGACGGACATACCCAACTATATTTTCCCAAAAATGTATTAATAGAAGAAAATCCCTCTGTATTTCCTCTATTAATAGAAATCAATACCAATGACTCTACTTTTTGGTTGAAAGAAGATTTCAAATCTAAAAATGTCACATTAAAAAAAGGAACACAAATACTATCAATTAATGGAAATAATTATAGTTCTCTTGTTAAAGAAATGCTCCCCTACTGTGGAGGAGAACGCCTCTTTTTCCGACTCTCAAAAGTAAACCGAGACTTTGTACATTTTCTTTATATGCTACATCCTTCTAATAGTTTTACTGTCTGTTATCGTTTTGAGAATAAACAAAAAGAATGTAACCTTAAAGCTATTCCTTACCAGAAGTATGTAGAAAAAACTACCAAACAAACATCTTCACAAGAGGCATATCAATTTAACATCATAGATAACAAAACTGCTCTAATGACTTTTAATGCTTTTACTGATCTCGGAAAATTCAAATCATTTGCAGACTCTATGTTTAGTCAACTACAAAAACAGCAAATAAAACATCTCATCATTGATTTACGGATGAACGGAGGCGGCGATTCTAATATTGGCGACGAATTATTTCAATATATTTCAGACAGACCTTTCGTCCAATTTGAGCAATTTATAACCAGATACAGCTCCTTACAAAAGAAACTTGCCAAAGAAAATTTCGGAACAGATTATTTCAACCATGAAAACGGTATTGATTCAGTGACAAATCTGCCTCTTATTCCACTTCGTCCAAACCCTTTTCGATTCAAAGAAAAGATTACCCTTTTAATTAGTCACACAACCTTTTCATCTGCAAGTGCCTTTGCATGGGCATTCCAAAAAATGAACCGAGGTACCATCATTGGTGAAGAATCTGGTGGCATGTCGATTTGTTTTGGTGATGTTGTAATTTATCAGTTACCTCATTCAAACATTGCTTCAACTATTTCATTCGCCCGCGTATTCCTTTACAAAGCAAAAGAAAATGACATACACGGAGTTTTACCTGATATAGAAATACCACAAGAACAAGCCCTGGATTTTGTTCTGAAGAATTCAAAAGGTACCACAATCAGAAATTGAAAAAGCATTAAAAATTAAGGAGGCATATTATGGAGACAAATAATCATCAGATAAATGATTACAGTGCGATTCTTGAACATAAATATGGAAAACTTGGAACTTCTGAACGCGCACAATTTGATGAAGAAGCATAAGCATTTTATACCAGCCAAATTCTTCTTGATGCAAGGAAAGAGACCAAAATGACCCAATCAGAACTTGCAGAACGCATTCATGTAACAAAATCCTATATTTCACGATTAGCTTCCACTCGATAAAAATCAATGTTTTCATAGATGTATATATTTATTAATCAGAAGTTTTATTTCTAATCCTTTTCTCGTTGCATTTCATATTTTTGACAGATATCGAAAAGCTTTACTACATTTGTCAAAAAGCTTTAGCACATATATGGAAAAGCTTTACGACTACTGTCAAAAAATTAAAAAGTAACGATTTTGCAGATGAAAGTAATAGGAACGACAAGATTTTCATACAGAACTCAGTTTCTTTCCCTCAAAGTAAGGAAAGAATTGATTCGTTGTATGGAGAACCTTTTCATGGTTATTGAATTACGATTTGACGTACAAATGTAAATAAAAGAAACAGATTCCCTTAAAAAAAGAAACAGATATCACTATCTTTGTATTGTACTTATAAAACAGAATACATCATGAAACACGCTTCTAATCGTATCGTTTATTTGATACTCGCTTTGAGTTTCTTGTCTTTAAGCGGTTGGGCCATCAAATGGTTTAACCCGATGCAGGCTGGATTTCCAGTTGTACAGAACCAGGCTTTTGTTGAAGAATTATCTCAATCATATCACCGATTGCCGGACCGGGCAAAACCACTCGTTCGGGATGCCGTTTGGAATTTGTCTCAAAATTCAGCCGGACTGGCAATTCATTTTTACAGTAATAGTCCGGAAATAAAAATCAGATATCAGGTTAGTGGTCCGTTTGCCATGCCCCACATGCCGGCAACTGGTGTTTCGGGTGTTGATTTGTATCGGATCAATAGTGATGGAACACGGCAATTCTGCTTTAATACGTATGCCTTTGGCGATACGATTGTTTATACCTATTCAGGTCTGTCAGCTTCCACCTACCATTCACAGGGATTTGAATACCAGCTTTATCTGCCTTTGTACAATGGAGTGAAGTGGATGGAAATCGGAGTGCAAGACGATCAGTCTGTTGAATTTATCCCTGTCTATCGTGAAAAGCCGATTGTCCTGTACGGAACATCGATTGCGCAAGGTGCGTGTGCTTCACGTCCGGGTATGGCTTGGGGCAATATCGTACAGCGGAACTTGGATCTGCCTCTTATAAATCTGGGATTTTCGGGTAACGGACGACTGGAAAAAGAAGTAATCGACTTTATCAACGAAATAGAGGCACAAATCTATCTGCTGGACTGCCTACCCAATCTATCTGGCGAAACACAGGAAAGTGTACAAGAGAAGGTGATCGCCAGCGTCAAACAAATTCGGGAAAAGCATCCGGATACACCGATTTTACTGATTGAACACGCCGGTTACAGCAACGGTGAAGTGAGCGAAAGCAGCAAACAATCTTATCAAAAAGCCAACGCAGCCTCACGAAAAGCCTTTGAACTGCTGAAACAGCAAACCAAACAACTATATTATCTTTCCAGAGAAGAATTAAATCTGTCTGCCGATGGTTGGGTGGATTATGTACATCCTTCAGATTTGGGTATGCAACAACAGGCAAAAGTAGTAGAAAGTAAAATACGGGAAATCCTGCACATGCCTGTCGGGAATATTCAAACAACCATTCCTGTTACCCAACGAAGAGAACCGGGTATGTACGAATGGAAGAAACGACATGAGGATAACCTGGAAAACTTATACAAAGCACAGCCTCAATCGGTCATTATCGGTAATTCCATCACACACTATTGGGGCGGAGTGCCCGACGCGCCTGCACAGAATGGTCCCGAAACATGGAAGAAATATATGAAAGACTTCTACAACCTGGGTTGTGGTTGGGATCGTATCGAAAACGTCCTTTGGCGAATCTATCACGGAGAATTGGACGGATATACAGCTTCACGCATTATCTTGATGATCGGAACAAACAATCTCGACATGAATACAGACGAAGAAATCGTAACCGGTCTGGATGTATTGCTCGAAGCCATCCAATATCGTCAGCCTAAAGCTGAAATCCGCGTCATTGCTATCTTGCCTCGAAGAGAGCGAGAAGACCGGGTTCGGCAAATCAATCAGAAGATAGAAAAAATGGTACACGAACATAAGTGTCTGTATATCAATGCCGGAAAAGGCTTGTTCCAGTCGGACGGAAAAATCAACGAACAACTATTCAAAGACGGATTACATCCGAACGACAAAGGATATGCCTTGATTGCTCCTTTTATACTGAAAACATCCAACCGATAAGCCCATGAAACGGGTGATATGATGTTTCGTTTTTTTGTACTATCTTTGTCCGGAAAGAAAAAAGATATGATGCAGTTACGAACGTATTTTTCATGGATTTTTTGTCTGATTTTACTGAGTATTGCCGGAAACGGACAAGCACAAGAGGCACAAGCCATTTTAGATCAGGCAGCGCAAGCGTATGAACAATCGAACGGAATCAAAGCCAATTTTGCCATACATTCGGTTGTTCCGCAACAAAATATTTCGGAGAGTTTTGAAGGAGTCATCAACATGAAAGGTGATAAATTCAAGTTGGAAACACCGGATATGATTACCTGGTACAACGGCGAAACGCAATGGGTCTATTTGATGCGTAACGAAGAAGTGAATGTCAGTACACCCAGCGGTGATGAATTGCAATTAACCAATCCGGCTGTCTTGCTTCGGCAATATAAGAAAGGATTTGCCGTACAATACAAAGGAACAAGTACAACTCGACAAGCCAAATCAGCTTATGATATTACGTTGACTCCGAAAAAGAAAAGTGATATCCAACAAGTCGATTTGCAAATCGAGAAAGTATCTCACATTCCGGCCGCCATCACCATTACGGATAAAAACGGAGCAACAGTCAGCATCCATATCAGTAAATGGGAAACAGGCAAAAATCAAGCAGATTCATTCTTCTCATTCAACGAATCCGATTATCCGGATGCAGAAGTAATCGATTTACGATAAATCAGAATAACAAATAAAAAGTATATTTCAATGAGTGATACAAACAATGAAAAAGTTCGCTGCCTGATCATTGGTTCCGGACCAGCCGGATATACAGCAGCCATCTACGCTTCTCGTGCCAATTTGGCACCGGTTTTATATGAAGGTATTCAACCGGGCGGACAATTAACAACAACAACCGAAGTAGAAAATTTCCCGGGTTATCCGGAAGGCGTAACAGGTCCGCAATTAATGGAAGACTTGAAGAAGCAGGCACAACGTTTCGGTGCAGATATCCGTATGGGTATTGCTACAGCAACCGACTTATCGGCAGCGCCGTATAAAGTTACGATTGATGGAGAAAAGGTGATTGAAACAGAAACCTTGATCATCAGTACCGGAGCCACAGCCAAATACTTAGGCTTACCCGACGAAGCAAAATATGCAGGCATGGGTGTTTCGGCTTGTGCGACCTGTGATGGTTTCTTCTACCGCAAAAAGAACGTTGCTGTGGTTGGTGGCGGTGATACAGCCTGCGAAGAAGCTCTTTATCTGGCCAGCTTGGCAAAACAAGTATATCTGATTGTCCGTAAACCTTATCTGCGCGCATCCAAAGTCATGCAGGAACGAGTTTTCAATGCGCCCAACATTACCGTATTATTCGAGCACAACACATTAGGTCTGTTTGGAGAAAACGGAGTAGAAGGAGCTCATCTAGTAAAACGTAAAGGTGAACCAGATGAAGAATTAGTTGATATTGCCATCGATGGTTTCTTCTTAGCGATCGGTCATAAACCAAACTCAGACATCTTCAAGCCATGGATTGAAACTGATGAGGTTGGCTATATCAAAACGATCGACGGTACGCCACGCACAAAAGTACCTGGCGTCTTTGCTGCAGGTGACGTAGCTGATCCACATTATCGCCAAGCTATTACAGCAGCAGGAAGCGGTTGCAAGGCTGCTATCGAAGCAGAAAGATATTTATCAGAGCACGGGAAATAATATTTGCTATTGTCTCTTATACAGAAAAAGCGAATGGATAAAGTAAGCACTCTCATCCATTCGCTTTTCCATTTATATATCTACTATCACTTACTCAAAATCAAAGTTGAAGGCATCTTCTGTAATTCCTCATTGGAAACCTCTGAAAGTAAATTCCAGGTATTATAACTGATCAACATAAAATTATAAGCAGACAGTACACTTTGAGTCAGTTTATTTCCATTATACACAATCGCCTTATGCTGCAACTCCGTATATTCAAACAAACGCTGAGTAACAAGATCAATGTCTTTCGCTTCATTCGACATCAAGTTGAGAATGGTCAAGTCTGATCCTGTTGTCTGCTTCAAATGATCCGCATAATTCAACAAGAACAAATCTTCAGCAAAATGAATAACGATTAATGTATTGCTTGCCTTAACGAATTTCCGATTCACAAACACACCCACCGGACAAAGGCTCTGCTCAATGAACATCTTCGTCTTATCCTTCAATAACTCTCCCGGATAAAACCACGATTCCGGAGCTTTGAAATGGCGCAGAAATTTATCATAGAAAGAAGTACGATACTGATTGGCTGCAATATCATTGGGTAAATCACTCAACGAAATTCCGGCTCCGACTAACAAGAAGTCATATCCTTCCTTATTAGCAATCTCACAAATATCTTGTCCGGCATTATTCGAAACCTCATAGCGTGTCTTTAAAGGAATATTCAATTTCTGCGCTCCATATAAAATAGGTCCAAAGCTGACTTCCTCAAAATTGTCCGTATGCAATGGATTTACATCCGAACCGACAGTCAAGTGAAGAGCCGTTATTTCCAGCTTATCCTTTGTATGCGCAAACATCTGATGAGCCACATCCAACATAACCTGTCCGTTACTTGCACGCCCAAACGAAAGCAAAACCTTGAAAACACCGGGTTGTGGTTGTTGCCATTCCACTTTATGCGATTTATATTTACCAAAAACCTGATAGCAAAATTGAATAAAAGAAATGAGCGGTGTGGTCATGAATGTTGTTACCAATGTCATCAGCACCAACATAACAAAAATCGGAGGTGTAAGAATCTTCATGTCATACCCAATAGTCAACACAACCAACTCCATCAATCCTCTTGTATTCATCAAAGCTCCGATATAAAGACTATCCTTCCACGTTTCTCCTACAAAACGGGCAGCTACCAACGATCCTCCGAACTTACCGATAATAGCAACCAGAATAAAGATTCCACACATATACCATAATTCCGGGCTATTTAGCAAACCTATTTCCGTTCTTAATCCTGTTGATACAAAGAAAAGAGGCAAGAATAAAGCCAAAGAAACGTCTTCAACCTTTTCCGTCATGATCTTCCGGAATTTAATATTATCAGGCATTACCACACCAGCTACAAAAGCACCAAACAATGCGTGCAAACCCAAAATTTCCGTCAAATAAGACGACACGATCAGTAAAAGGAACATAAATGCTACTAGACCTTTATCTACCACCTCTTTGTTATGATAAATATGGCCAATCATTCGTAAGAAAGGCCTAATAACAGTAAACATCAGCAACAAATAAATAAATGAAAAGCCAATGTTGTAAATAGCACTCAACATACTTCCTGCTTGAGCAATTGCAACGACTACAGCCAACAAACACCAAGCAGTAATATCACCATTCGCTGCACTTGCTAAAGAAATTGTTCCCAAATGAGTCTTGGTTAAACCTTTCTCCTGAATAATACGAGCCAACACAGGAAACGCCGTTATACTTAAAGCAATGCTGACAAACAAGGCAAATGAAAGAAAAGGCGTACTCTCGTATGCATACTTGTTATACAAGAAGTAGGCCGTTACCATACCTAAAAAGAAAGGAAATATCGTACTGGTATGACTAATCAAAATTGTCTCTTTCAGCTTTTGTCTTACTTCAGTTATATTCAATTCCATACCAATCGCAAACATAAACAAGATCAAGCCAAACTGACTCAACATATTTATGTTCTGTAGCGAATCCAAAGGAAATAGAAAAGCAGAGACTGATGGCAAAAGATGACCTAATACAGAAGGTCCTAAAACAATTCCTGCTACAATTTCTCCAATAACTGTAGGCTGCTGCATTTTAGCAAACAACCAACCAAATAAACGACAAGTTATAAGAATAACAATGATCTGCAGCAAAAGAATTCCAATGGAAGATTCCACATGATGCATTAACAGATCTTTAAAGACAAAAAATCCTTCCTTGAGATCATGAGGAGCCTCATTTGACACACTAATAGCTTCCTGTATTTGCCGAGCTTCACCTTCTTTGATAATGAAGTACATCAACCCGCCAAATACAAGTAACATTACGAGATAGTATATCAAACTTCTGCTACCTTTACCCATAAGAATTCATCCTTAGATTAATCCCTAACAAATATACTCAAAATATAGCAAATCTCTATCTCTTTTGGAAGTTTTTTATGAGCATCGTAGAAAAAGCACAGATAATCTGATAAAAGGAATCCTATATAACACCAAAAAAGCCGACTCAACGATTGTTGAACCGGCTTTCATTCTCTTTTCTAAAACGGCGGCTACCTACTCTCCCACTGTTACGCAGTACCATCGGCGTGACG
>ERZ827088.1909-NODE-1909-length-23640-cov-5.180369_pt1 | contig 23640 bp, 14 predicted proteins | sample MGYA00519922_ERZ827088 | MGnify/ENA primary metagenome ERZ827088 (study PRJEB31778, sample SAMEA3449254) | human gut metagenome | biome: human gut; feature: human-associated habitat; material: faeces | place: United Kingdom | collected 2010/2012 ...
CAACCCATTTTTTACCATCTGTTGTATATTGCACTTTAGCTTTAGAAAAAGTATCTTTTGAATTTGAATTTGTTCCTAATCTAAAAGTCACTCTATCAATATCAATTGCTTTTGAATAACTAACACCTACATAAGTTCCTTTACTAATTGTATTTGGTGTTTTATAAACAATTTCAGTATTGGCTTTATTATCGAATACATTATCAATATTACCTGTTGGACTATCATTACGATTTGTAATAAATTTAGTGACTTGTTTATTTGGATCAACAATAGTTGAAGCAATATCTCCTAAATAAGAATCCATTGCTTTAATAAATGGTACGATATGTTGTACTCCTACTTCTGCATATTCTAAATGATCAACATAATTGAATCCATATGTTTTTGATTTTTCAAAAGCAGCTTGTCCAGTAGAATATAGATCCCAAATCTTATCATTAGCTTCTTCATCTTGTACAGCTTTAACAGCTTTAAGATAATTTATTGCTGCATCTGCTGTATCATCCCAACAGTTTAACCAATATACAATTTGATCTTTTATTCTTATATCACCTGCTTGTGCTCTATATGTAGCACTAGCATTTTTTAAGATTGTAAATTCATTGATCAAATCTTCAAATTGCTCATCACTGATTGTTGTTCCATTTGTAAGAGCTTCTTTGAAGCTTGTTAAACGATCTTTTAAATCTACTGATTCTTGTAATGCTGTTACACGACCATCCATATTTTGATTGATCATATGTTTTGAAAGTTCTCTTAAAGCAGCTGATGCTTGAGTTTCAATAGCGCTATTATGATCGACATATTTAAAGGAAGCATTCCAGCATTTTTGAGCTTCTTCTTCACTTTGCCAAATATTCCATGAGTAACATGCATTCCCAAAAATTGCAACTTTACTTGGCTCAGATTGTTGCATTGGATTTAAAACGATTCCTTGAATCTTATTTGGATCTACACCAGGGTGTAAAAATGTTGTATATCCACCCATAATTAAGTGTTTTTTAGAGTTATCTGTACATGGCCAGTTGATCCACATATAAGGGCCACGCCCTGCATTATTTGTAAAAGTTGTTGTGAAGTTATTTGTAACTTCTCCCCATACTCTACCACCAGTCATAACGATTTGAATATTTGCTGGGAAATTTTGATAATAACTTTCACCATTATACATATATTCTTGTGTACAGAATGGTAATGTTAATTTTAAATCTGGATATGTTTTTTGCATTTCTTTTAACCATGCTGTCATATCAGTTAATGTTTTTGTATAGTTAGCACCACCAACATTTCCAGCATCATCTGCTAAAATAGCAATTTGACGAACACCTGCTTTAATAACTTGTTCAAATTTAGCTTGTAATACTTTTAAGTCTGCTTGATAGTTTTCTTCACTATTATACCTGATGGCATTATACATATATGGATGTAATGCAAATACAAAACGACATTTTGATTTATTTCCTGCTTCAGCAAGAGGTTTGATTTTTGTTTCAATTTCTTCATCTGTATAAAGTTCACGCCATTTGGAGTTATGTTTAGGATCATCTTTAGGAGCATAGAAATAAGAATTCAACTTGTAGTATCCTCCCCATTCCATTAATTTCATACGATCCGTTGTAGACCATGGATTTCCATAATAACCTTCAATAAATCCACGACTAGCAACATTAGCATAATCTTCCATTGTAAAATTACGGATATTTGTTCCGTCTAATTGTTTAAAGATATGATACAAACTTGTAAGACCATAAAAAGCCGCATCTGTATCTTTACCTAATACTGTAATTGTTCCATTATCAACTTTTAATAAGTATGAATCTAATTGATCAAATAATTGGGTTGTTTTTACTGAATAATGTTCACCAACATATTGATCAACATATTGATTTGAATCTTTAATACCTACTAAAATGTTTGTTTGGTCTTCTTTTACTTCTTCAGAAGTACTTGCTTTTATATTTTTAATAGCTAATACTTCATTCATTCTATCCTTTGTATATTTATCAATACCATCTTCATAGACAACATTGACAGTAGATGTCATATCAAATGAACCATCTTGATAATCCATCATATGAGGATTTGGATAGACTTCATAATCATTTTCCAAAGCACTGACGATTGGATAAGAGTGAATACATCCAATTGACATTAAAAATGCAAGTGCTAGAGAAACAATTCTCTTTACCTTTTCTTTCATATTCTTCTTCCTTTCTTATTTACATTACTGCTCCCTTAAATGAATAATGTAATCTTAATTTGCAAATACAAACCAAAAAATAAAGACCAAACAAGATACACTAAAAAATTGTAAGTTATTTGGTCTTGCCTACTTAAAGTAACAATCCGTATTTACATCCTGTATTGTAACATACACTCTTTGTCTATGCAAGGGCTTACAATAAATTTGTCTAGACAAAATAAATACCACTACTTAATAGTGGCATCTATTTTTATAATTCTTCTTTTTTTACTTTTTTAATACCTAACCATGACATGAAAGCCATTAATACAAATAAAATAATATTTGTTTCATCACCTGTTTTAGCAGTTGAAGATTGTTTTTTATCATTTTTAGTAGTAGAAGTAATTACTTGATTATCTTTAGATGAAGTATTTCCTTTTGAAGTATTATCATCTTTAGTAGATGAATCTACTTTTTTAAGAGCATTCATAGTTTTTTCTAGATTAGAAATAGCTTCGTTGATTTCTTCTTTTGTAGCATCTTCTTTAGCAGATACTTCTTTTGCTTGAGTTAATGCTTCTACCAGTTGTTTCCATGAATCTTTTGTATAATCTTTTTCTTGAAGTTGATCAGCTTTACTAATCAAATCAGTTAATCCAGATTTATCATTAAGTGTAACAAGTCCATTATAAGCATCTAATAATTTTTGATACATATCATTGATTTCATCTTTTGTAGCATCAAGATTACTTAAAACATCCTGTGCTTCTTTAAGAACAGTTTGGAATTGTTTCCATGAATCCTTTGTATAATCTTTTTGTTCAAGATTTGATAAATCATCAACGAATGATTTTAATTTTTCATTATCAACAGATAATACAAGTTTTACCATTGCATCTGTTAATTGACGTTTCATAATTTCAATTTCATTAGCGTTAGGATTTTCTGCATTGACTAAACCTTCAGCAGCTTTAATTGTATCCTGTAAATGATTCCATGAAGTAGATAAATATCCAATATCTTCCATAGCTTTAGCTTTATTGATAACATCTTTTAAACCATCAACATCTGCTGGTACATCTGCACGATGTAATTTAATTTCTGCAGCACTTCCGTTATTATTAACAGCTTCTACGTAGTATAAACGAAGATGTTTTGTTTTTACTGTATCAAATTCAATGACTTTTGTAGATGAATCACTTGATAAATTACCTTCTTTAACTGTTTTCCAATTAACACCATCATCACTTATTTCAATACGATATTTTGTAACATTTCCATTTTTACCAGTTTGACGAGGAACATATGTTAAACCATTGACACTCATTTCTTCTTTATTTTCAAAAGCAATCCAATGAGGTGTTGATAAATTCCAATCTGTATGCCACATTGTTGATGGATTATCATCTAATACATTTTTAGGATCTGATCCATCATGTTGATAAGATGAAGCAGTTGCTGTAAGTTTGCTTTTATCAATGTAATTGACATTAACTTGTGATTTTAATTGTAGTTTAGTAAGTGCTTTTGTAAGTTCTACTTCATATTGATCGACTGTATCTTGCATTGATTTAGGTAATTCTCTTTGAATCATATCAATAACAAATTGCAAGTTTTTAACAGAATCTTCTGTATAAATAGATAAATCTTTTGGAATTGAATTTAAATAGTGATCTACTCTTGTATAATTTGCTTTTTTGTAATCAATTCCATTTACTAATTCTTTAATTTCATCTGTAAGAGTTGAAATTGTTTGTTCATTTGGATCATATTCTTTTAAAGCAACTTTTGCTTCTTTTAGTTTTTCTTGTAATTGTTTATTTTGTGATTCTTCTGCAATATGACTTGCACTTGTCACTAAATAATCTAATTCCATTGTTGAAGCAAATGATTTTTCTGAACCTAAACGAATATCATCTACATATCCTTTAAAGGCATGTTCTTTACTTCCAATTCTTTCCATTGGAATCATCATTGTTGCTTTTAATGGTCTACCATTTGCTTGTTCATCATCTCCAAGTGTATCTACAAGTTGACCATTTACATAAAGATCAATAACTTCTTTTCTATTTTTAAATTCTAATTCAACCCATTGATTAACAGGTAATTCATAATTAAATGAATAGTCATGATTTTCTCTACTTAATCCAACTTTACCTGTTCCTTTTTGAACAGCTTTAATTGAACCATAGCTACTTTCAAATAAAATTTGTTCTTCTTCACTTGATGATTCACGTTTTACTTTTACACGTAAATCATTATTTAAACCAACTGTATCTAATGAAGTTGTTGCATAACTTGTATCTCCTAATAAGTGCAATGCATCATGACTATCTAATGATGCAAGTTCGATATTTTCATGGCCTTTTAATTGATTAAGATTATCTAAATCATAATGAGCAATCATACCATTTTCATCTTTAGCTGCTTCATAACCAAAATTCGTACCTGGAGCATCCCCTAATGTTGTTCTTAAACTATTAGCTTGATCTAATGTTTTATCTCCTTTACCCCATAATTTAGCACCAAATAATGGAATTGCATTTTGTAAACGATCATAAACATCATATTCACTAATACCATTTTCTAAATAGTCTGTCATATCGTTCCATACAGCAATAGCGCCCCCTAACATTTGTTCATCACCAGCAGGAATTGTGACACCACTAATCGAGTTGATTGCTTGATTATATAAAATGTTGCTATTTAAATAATCATAGTAATATCCAGCATTAGGAACAATATAATATTGTGCATCATTACAGTTAATTAAATCATAACCTTGTTCATACATTTGATCCATATTCGCATAACCAAAGTTCCATAAATTCATTTGAACATCTTTACTTCTAACCGGAGTTTTTCCTGAACATTGAGTTAAACTTCCCCAAATACGTGCTGTTCTTCCTGAATTTTGTACATATTTTAACATATCATCTGAGAATCGACGATAAGCTTCTTTGTCTGCATTATATTCATCTGCACCCACATGAACTGTTGTTTGTTCATCGAAAACAGGATCACTTGTTGTCATATATTCATCAAAAATACTTTGTACAAATTCTAATGATTCATCATATTTATCTCTTAAAGCCAAATGATCGTTTTCACGTCCGTTTGTCCCATGTCTTAAATCAGGTCTTACTTTTGTAAGTGCTAATGAATGGGCTGGTGTATCGATTTCTGGTACAATATCTACCCCATAATCTCTTGAATCCTTAATAAAATCTTTAAATTCTTTTTTTGTATAGAATAAATCTGTACTTGTTAAATCTTGTTGATTTAAACCATTGTTTCCACCTTTTTTAACATCTGATTCTAATCTAAATGCTGAATAACCTGTCATTGGATCAGCTAAACTTTCAATTGGAATTAAGTTATCATTTAAGTGAACTTGGAAATCGTTCATTTTATACCATGACATTTGTTTAACAATTTGTTTTAAATAATCCATTGTAAATGTTTTACGTCCAACATCTAAAATAAAACTTCTTACTTTATAAAGTGGATAATCTCTTGTTGTCCCACAAGGAACATTTCCTGATTGTTTAATACTTTGTAAAAGCGTTCTGGTTGCCCAATAAGCCCCTGTTGTTGTTTCAGCTTTAATATTGATTGAATCATCAATATCCATTAAATATCCTTCATCTTGTAACCCTAACGATTTATCTTTTGTAAGAGCTAAAGTAATATCTCCTGTTTTGCTTTCACCTTTTACAACAGCAATACTTTTTCCAGTAATATCTTCATAATCATTAGCAAGTGCTTCTGCAGTTTTTTGAAGTGAACTATCTTTATAAACAATTCTTGCTCCTTTAGAAACTGTATAGTTTCCATGTCCACCATTCCATTCAGCTAATTCTGGTAAAACATTTGGTGCTTTATTCGCTGTTTCATCATTTTTTTGACTACCTGGAACTGTAACAGCAATTTCTTTGAATTTATAATCATTTGTATCATTATCTGTAATCTTGAATGATACTTTAACATCTTTATCACTAATAGGTTGATAAATTGTTAAATCTTCATCAATGATTTGTTCAAAATCAGTACCATTATATTCAACAGTATAACCTTCAACTTCTGGTAAAGTGACTTTTAACTTTTTATCTCCAGTTTTTGGTGTTTCTACTTGAATTTCATTTAAAACATCACTCATTGACATTTTTTCATCAGGATTTCCACCATAAACTTCTAATTCATAAATAGAAATCGTATTCCAAGCAATACCACCATCTGGATCTTCTGAAGTATGTGAATCAACATATAAACGCACATATCTTGCTTTATAGATTTGATCTAAAACAATTTTTTCTGTTAAAGATTTTGGACGATCTTTAAATTCTTTAACTGTTTGCCAATCACTTTCTTGAGGCGTAGATTCAGTATCAGCAATTTGAATCTTATAAGCTGTTGCTTTACGTGTTTCCCAGAATACCTTAACCGTATTGACATTCATTCTTTCACCTAAATCAACATAGATCCAATCTGGTCCATTTCCAACATCACTTCCCCAACGAGAACTACGTGATGATGTATTACCATCTACTGCATTTGCTGCTTTAACACTCGCTGCTTCTTCAGAACTTGCAACTGCAGTTTTCTTTAAAGCGATATTTTCACTTGGATCTTGTACTTTTTCATCCGTATTAAAGATTTTAAATTCTCGACAAGATACATTTGGATAACCTTTAACTGCTGTTACTTCTAATTTAACATATCTTCCACTAACTTTACTTCCTAATAATTCTTCACTGATAACATTTTTATTATCTGTTCTTGAAAGTACTGGTTCTCCCCAATTATTAGGGTCATTTGAAACATAAATATTATAATTTGAAGCATAATTACCTTCATTTTCCCAAATCATTTGGAATTTATTCATTTCAAATTCTTGACCTAAGTCTACATAGGCCCATTGAGTTGGTGCACTTTCAGTTGACCAGCGTGTATCATCATCACCATCTGTTAGGTTTTTTCTCGGCAATGTTCCATATTCAGCTGAAACATAAGCCGTTTTGTTTAACGCTAAGTTTTGTTGCGCTGACTCTGCAAAAACAGGAACCATCGATAATACTGAACCCATCGACATCGATAATGTTAATACAGCTGCAACACTTTTCTTTTTCAATTTCATATTTTTCTTCCCTTTCTCTTTAAAAAGAAAAGACCAAACATAAAAACAACATTCAAAAATGCCGTTAATATATCTGGTCTTGCCTACTTAAAGTAACAACCCTTGTCTATACAATAACAAAAAAACACTTCTATTGTCAAACGCTTACATTTTAAATATGACAATTATTTTTAATATGTATACATAGATATGTCTGTTCATCTGGAGTTAATAGATAATGATATTTATTTTCTATTCGTTTTTTTATTCGATTAATGCATAAGGATAAGCGTATATTTTCTTTTAGCATATCTCTAATATTTTCTGTCGTATCAATATTATTTTCAACATCATTACGAAAAACTCTTTCAGCTAAAAATTTAAGATGTGTTGATAATCTTGCATAATTAATTGAATCTAATTCTAATTGAACATTCATTGTCTGTTCAATCACTTCAATGACATCTCTTACAAAGTTAACAATTTTAGAAGTATTTTGTGAACTATTCTTAGTAGAAAAATTCACTAAATGTAAAGCTATATATCCCGCTTCAGCTTCTTCTAACTGTATACCTATTTTTTCTTTAATAAGTTTTATTGTCCATAAACCTAATTGATATTCATTTTTATAAATTGCTTTCGTTTCCGATAAAACAACATTAGGTAAATCAATTTTTTCTTTTTTTCGTTTAATAGCAAAAGCAATATGATCACTAATTGCTAGAAAGATTTCCCCATAAAATTGGGTATTCAATTGTTCTGTTGCTTTGCTTACTAATAAACTAGTAATCTCATAATAAATAGGTTCAATATCATTGATTCCTCTACGTATACGCTTTTCAACTTTTTCTTTAAAGATATACGTTTTTTCAATCCGTGATTCATCAACTAAATCACCTATCTTTTTTTGAAAGCCGATTCCTGATCCTGTTAAAATAATATCCCCTAATTCATCAGATAAAGCAGCAATACTATTATTATTAAATATTTTTATAATCTTCAATTTCATTTCTCCTACATTAGTATTTCATTTAATATTTCAGCAATAAATTGAACTTCAGTTCCTATAATGATTTGTATTTCATGCTCACTTGATTCAACAATATGAGAAAAATTCATCTTTGATAGAGTCTGTTTATCTATTAGTGAGATATCTTTAACTTCTACACGTAAACGCGTAATACAATGATCAACACTTATAATATTCTTTTTACCACCTAATGCTTCAAATAATTGAATAGCAATTTCATCAAAATTATTTTCGACTTTCTCTACTTTCTTTACCTCATTTTCTTCTCTTCCAGGTGTCATAATATTATAACGTGTAATCAATACTCTAAAAACAATGTAATAAATCAATCCGCATAGAATTCCTAAAGGAATTAAAAATAAAATATTATTAGCAAATGGTGATTTAAAACTTAAAACATAATCTATAAGTCCTGCAGAAAAACCAAACCCTGCCATCCATTTAAAAGTTGCTGCAATAAAAAGCATCAATCCTGTAAGTAAAGCATGGATCAAATAAAGTGTTGGTGCTACAAACATAAAAGCAAACTCAAGAGGTTCAGTCACACCTGTAAAAAATGAAGCCAAAGCAGCTGAAAATAAGATAGCACCTACTTTTTTCTTATTCTCTTTTCTAGCACAACGATACATAGCTAGAGCAGCTCCAGGAAGCCCAAACATCATTACTGGGAAAAATCCCGCTTGATACATTCCTGTTACACCTTTAACACCACCGGAAATTGTTCCCCAGAATTTTCCAATATCATTAATACCAGTAACATCAAACCAAAATACAGAATTGAGGGCATGATGTAAGCCTGTTGGAATCAATAAACGATTTAAAACACCATAGATTCCTGCACTTATAGGTCCAAAATTAGCGATCTCTTTTCCAAACCAAATAAAAAAGTGATAACACATTGGCCAAATATCAATAAATATTAAAGATATCAAAAGTGTAATCCCTATAGAAATAATGGAAGCAAATCTCTTTCCATCAAAAAAAGCTAAAAACTGAGGTAATCTTTTTTGATCAAACTTTTGAAAAGAAATAGCCACAATCAAACCTACCAAAATACCAATAAAAGCACTTTGCGTATTATGAAAAGCTAAATCCACAGCATATTCTGGAATTTGTAACATTAATGCGATACATTTAGATGATAGAATTGTTGTCATCATCATATAACAAGCAAGAGCACTTAACACTATTTCTGTATCTCTTTTTTTAGACATTTCCATGGCAACAGCTATCGCAAATAAAATAGGAAGGTTATCTATAATTGCTCCACCAGCAGCAATAAGTAAAGCAGCAATTGGGTTATGTATACCCCATCCAGTAGGATCAATCCAATACCCAATTCCTTTAAGTAGTGCTGCTATGGGCATGATTGAAACAGGTAACATGAGTGATTTACCTAATCTTTGTAAATATTTCATAGCGAACTCCTTTAGTAAACGCTTACGTATCATACCAAATAATGCTAAGCAGACACATACGGTAAAGATTATTATACACTTGTCTAGTCAAAATAGCTAATAAAAAATACTGCAAAAGCAGTATTTTTTACTTGAACCATTTTTCTATTTTTATACCATAATAAGTATCAACTATATTATAAAATTGTTGTAATAAATTTCCTAAAATCATCGAAATAGAAAATAATAAAATAGATTTTCCTATCTTTCCTTGAGTTAAATCTCTTTCCATAAAATCACCTTCCATTTCTCAATTAATTTTTCAAGTGAATACATGGCATTCGCTGGTGAAGTAGAAGGTAATTGAATAACGGGTAAATTATAATCAAAATATTGATGATAATAACGATTGGCAGCTTTGCCATTAGTAATGATTTTTTCAACAGGACAATTTTTAACAATTAAATCTAAATCATTGACTTTAACATTCGTAATACTCGCATCACTTGATCCTTTAATTTCACAACTTTCAATAACATCCCATAAAGCAAGATGATTTCTAAGTAAAAAAATTTTCTTCTCTTCAATTGTTTGTGGAACTTCTTCTTGAAATAAAGCAGCTAAAACTTTCCAAAAACGATTTTGAGGATGATGATAAAAAAACTTAGCTTCTCTTGATTTAACAGATGGAAAAGATCCTAGAATAAGAATCCTAGAATCTTGATTATAAACGGGTTCTATATTATGCTTTGTCATCTTTTTTAACAATAACATCTATTAATTGATCAAGAGAATCATAACATCCTACAGTTAAATCAAGAATATCTTTAGAATGATGAATCAAATCAGGAATACAAATAACAGGAATATTTCCTGCATGTGCTGCTAAAATTCCATTTTTACTATCTTCTAAAACAAGGGCATCTTCTTTACTTACCCCTAGTAACTCAACTGCTTTTAAAAAAATATCTGGGGCTGGCTTCCCATGTTGGATTTGGTCACCACCAATAATGGCATCAAAATAATGATCAACTTTAATACTCTTTAAATTAGATAAAACACGTTCATAACGTGTTGAAGAAGCCACTGCCATTTTAATATTTTTCTTTTTTAAATCTTCTAATAAATCATATAAACCTTTTTTTACTTCTAAAGGATGACTATTAAAATATTCTTTTCTTAATTGATCTCGATAATCTTTAATCTTTTGATAAGGATAATCTTCACCAAAAACACTATGATAATAAGCTTTTGATGTCTTTTCATTTGTACCAATCAAATGATAAAACATATCTTCAGTAATTTCATAACCAAACCTTTCATGAGATGTTTTCACTAACATCTTTCCTACAGGTTCTGTATCAATCATCAAACCATCCATATCAAAAATAACAGCATTTAATTCTAACATACTACACTCTCACTTTCTTAGGCATTCTAAAGAAAAGTGTCACTACAAAAGCAATCGTAATTCCTGCAAATAAGAATAAATAGAAACCATTCATTCCTATGGAATCAATAATTCTACCTCCAATTAATTGGAAAAGCATTGCACCTACGCCTTTACCAAGCATAGCTTGAATTCCATAGGCTGTAGAGACATATTCTTCTTTTACTAAAACCATTACTAATCTTACAGTAATCATCGTAAAGAGTACAGTAGAAAAACCTTTAAATACAAAAACATAAATAATCATATTAACAGAAGGTAAAGTTGCATACCATGCAAAATTGATCATTGACATGATAATCGCAAACATCATGATATAACGATAAGGTATCTTTTTAATGATATAGTCTGTTGCTAGAATCATCGGAATTTCAAATAATGTCGCAAAAAGTTGGTAGGTTCCTACTTGTGAAGCTGTTCCACCTTGAGATTTAATAAATAATGATAAATAGTTAAAGTTTGTGGAGCATGCTCCCCAAAAGAAAAAGGAAATCACTAGAAAGAGCATAAATGGTATATTATGAACAAGCTCTTTCATAACAACAACTGTCGATAATTTATTTTCTTCTTTTTCAGGAACTTCTGAAAGCTTTGGATCAGAAACCATATAAATACAAATAATGGTAATTAATGTTCCTAAAATACCAGCTATGAAGTTCGCAAATGGTGAAATATATTGATATAAAAGTCCACTGACTTGTGCCATAATGGCATAACCTACAGAACCCCATAAACGAATCTTACCAAATTGATAAGGTGAAGAAACACCAATACGATCTGTTAAAGGAGTAACAGCATTCATAAAAGATACTGCTAGACCTGATGATAAAAGTAAAATCCAAAAATTACGACTAATTGCAAAAATAAACATGCAAACAATATTTGCAAATGATAATAAAATAGATACTTTTCTTGGTGATTGCCACTTATCTGCCAAGTATCCAAAAAATGGTTGTGTTGCAATAGATAAAAGTGGTGCAAAGGATACAATGTAAGCAATTTGTGAGGCTGACATTCCTATATCTTGACAATACATTGATAAAACAACTGTAAAGGCACCATACCCTAAATAAAAAAAACATGAAATACCTGCATGAAATAAATAATGATCTCTTAATTTACTCATATAAGCCCTCCCTATGTAAAAGACATTATATAGAATATCTTTAAAAGAAAAGAAGTCTTTTCATTTTTTGAAAGACTTCTTTATTTATTTAAAGATTTAACATAGTTACAAATAATATCTTTGATTGTTTCATTCCCTAATTTACAATCTAAACATAAATCATAGTTTGATTTATCACCCCATATTTTATTAGAAATAACTTCATAATAACTTTTTCTAGAATGATCCGATTTATGAATATATCGAAGAGCATCCTCATGACTATCATGATAAATTTCCATTACTTTATTTAGACGATATTCTAAAGGAGCATATAAGAAGATTCTTACTAATTTTTCATCTTCTTTTAAAATATAATCTGCAGCTCTTCCAACAATAACACAATTTCCTTTCTTAGCAATTTCTTTAATAACATTTGATAAAAGAATAATTGAATTTTTATTGATGTCTAATGATAAGAATTGACTATAAATATAATCTTCACTTTCTTTATTACTTACAAATCCATGTTTAAGAGCAAATTCTTTGATTCTTTCTTTATCATAAAATTCAATGTTTAATTCTTTAGCGACTTGTCTCGCAATTTCTTTTCCATTTGTGCCATGTTCTCTTGAAATAGCAATTACTAAATTATTTGTTATACTTTCATTTTTAATAGGACTTATTCTTTCATTATATGATTTTTTCAAGATAATAAGTGAAACAATAACTGTCAACAATTCAGAAATTGGAAATGTCCACCAAACAAGCGTTGTTACATTTTCTGTTAAAGTAAAGAAGTAGGCTATTGGAAATACAAAAATAACCAAGCGAAGTAAAGCAATAATTAAAGGTCTAATGGCATAACCAATAGATTGTAAAACACCTTGAATCGCGACAGAAATACCCATAAAAACAAATCCCAGACTTGCTATATGTAAAGCTGTACTACAAATATCAATCATTTCTTGTGTACTTCCTGATAATCCAAATAATTGTGATAATGGATGAGCAAGAAGTTCAAATAATAAAGTAATCATTAAAGAAACAATGATTGTATCAACAATACCAAACTTAATACATTCATCTATTCTTTTTCTATCTTTCATTCCATAATTAAAAGATAAAATGGAAATAATTGTATTAGACAATCCAAATGCTGAAAATAAAGCAATTTGTTGTATCTTATAGTAAATACCAAAAGAACCAATTAAAATAGCTGGATCAACTTGAGCTAATCCTAATATAGCATTCATTCCTGCCATCATCACTGCAAGTAAACATTGCATTAAAGCAGCTGAAGCACCAATCATATAGATTCCTTTAATTAGAGAAGCATTCGCTTTGATATAACAAATATTTCCATTAATTTCTTTATTTTTATAATAATGAAAATACATTGCTACAAATAAAGAAACAAATTGTCCAATAATTGTTGCTAAAGCGGCTCCCGCAACGCCCATCTTCATAGGATAAATAAAGATATAATCTAAAACAATATTTGTAAGTGCTCCTGATATTTGAGCAATTGTTGAAAAGTGTGTTTTACCTGTTGATTGTAGAAATCTTTCATAGACGGTAAAACCAATAGAACCATAAGAAAAACAACAACAAATTTTAAGATAGGTTGTTCCCATTTCAATAACCTTTTGATTACTTCCAGCAAACAATCTTATAAATTTTTCTGACCCAAATAATCCAAACACTAAGAAAACAACATAAATACAAATACTTAAAAAGATTCCTGTTCCGGCAATCTTATTAACTTTATCTTTATTTTGTTCACCTAAACTTTTAGATAATAAAGCATTAATACCAACACCGGTTCCTACACCAATAGCGATAATTAATAATTGAATAGGAAAAGCTAAAGTTAAGGCTTGATTAGCAATAACTCCATCACTTCCCATGTTTGTTATAAATATACTATCTATAACATTATAGAGAGCTTGTAAAACCATTGATATGATCATTGGTAATCCCATTTTCAAAAATAATTTTTTTAAAGGCACTACGGCCATCTTATTTTTTTCCATCATTTCCTCCTTTTTTGTATAAAAAAATGCGCAAGTACCAATCTCCAAATAGATTGGACTTACGCATTTAGCTACACATCATTTTTACAAAAGCATTATAACAAAAAATTAAAAATGATGTAAGAATTTTTTAATCTAATTCAAATTGTCCTGTATAAAGTTGATAATAACGTCCTTTCTTTTCAAGCAATTCATCATGACTACCACGTTCAATAATTTGTCCATGATCCAAGACCATGATGGCATCAGAATTTCTAACTGTAGATAGACGATGAGCAATCACGAAAACTGTTCTATTTTCCATTAAACGATCCATTCCTTTTTCAATCAACTTTTCAGTACGGGTATCAATCGAACTTGTTGCTTCATCTAAAATCAATACAGGTGGATTACAAATAGCTGCTCTAGCAATCGCTAAGAGTTGTCTTTGCCCTTGTGAAAGATTTGTTCCATCACTAGAAAGCATTGTTTGATAACCATTTGGTAATCTTCTAATAAAGCTATCTGCATTAGCTAGTTTAGCGGCTTCAATAACTTCTTCATCACTTGCATCAAGTTTTCCATAACGAATGTTATCCGCAATAGTTCCCGTAAATAAATGAGTGTCCTGTAAAACAATAGAAATCGATTTTCTTAAATCATCTTTTTTAATCAATTTTACATCAATACCATCATAAGTAATTGACCCTTTCGTAATATCATAGAAACGATTAATTAAGTTAATGATCGTTGTTTTCCCAGCCCCTGTACTTCCAACAAAAGCAATTTTTTGTCCCGGTTTTGCAAAAAGATTAATATCTTTTAAAATTGGATGTGTTTCATTGTAACCAAAAACAACATCATGGAAACGAACATCTCCTTTTAATTCAACAAGTTCAATGCCATTGTCTCTTGGATGTCTCCAAGCCCAATATCCTGTATAATGGTCACTTTCTTGCATTGAACCATCTTCTAAGATTTCTACTTGTGTTAATGTCACTTTTCCTTCATCAACTTCTTCACTTTCATTCATTAAATCAAAGATTCTTTCGGCACCTGCCATGGCAGCAAGAATAAAGTTTAATTGTTGTGTAAATTGATTAATAGGCATTGCTGTTTGTCTTACAAAGACAAGATAAGATGATAAACTTCCTAGATCCATAATACCCTTAATAGCAAATAAACCACCGATACTTGCGACAAGAGCATAGTTGAAATAAGAAATAGAAACAACAGTTGGTATTGTTCTTCCTGAATAAGTTAATGCTTCTACTGCTGAATCATAAAGTTCTTGGTTTCGATAATCAAATTCAATTGAGTTTTCTTTTTCATGGTTAAAGACTTTAACAACTTTGATACCATCAACCATTTCTTCAATGAAACCATTTAAATAACCCATGGCATTTTGTTGTTTCTTAAAGTATTTTTTACTTCTTTGACTTAAATATTGAATTAAAAAATACATTAAGATCATACAAGCAAATACAATCAAGGATAATTTCCAACTTAATACAAAGATCAAAAAGAGTGTACCTACAATCATAATAAAACTTTGAATCAATGTATCAAAACAGTTATTTAAAGCATCTTGAATCGTATCTAAATCGTTGGTAAAGCGACTCATGATTTCTCCATGAGGGTGTCCATCAAAATAAGAAATAGGTAATTTTTGCATTTTCGCAAATAAATCATTTCTTAATTCTTGGACAATACTTTGAGCAGTATGTACCATTAATTGTTTATAAATAGCTGTAGCAGTAGCTCCTATAAAATAAACAATCGCCATTAAAACAATAAATGAAACGAGTCCATGATAATCATTTTTTAAAACATAACGATTAACGACTGTTTTAATTTGATAAGTCCCCCATAAACTAATCGAAGTCGAAAGAATAACAAGCAATCCAATAAAAACAAAAGCGTATTTATGATTACCAATATATTTCTTAAAAGATGAAAGCGTCTTTTTCATATTTTTTGGTTTCGCATTTGTAAGTTGTCTAGCCATTATAAATCAACTCCTTTCAATTGAGAATCATAGATTTCTTGATAAATTTCATCATTCTTTAATAACTCTTCATGATTTCCAATTGCATGAATTTTTCCATTATCTAAGATAATGATTTGATTAGCATGTTGAAGTGAAGAAATACGTTGAGCAATAATAATCTTTGTTGTTCCTTTTAAAGAAGCTAAAGCTTCTTTAATACTTGCTTCTGTCGCTGTATCAACTGCACTTGTTGAATCATCTAAAATAAGAATTTTAGGATGTTTCAATAATGCTCTAGCAATACATAAACGTTGTTTTTGTCCACCAGAAACATTGACACCACCTTGTTCTAGATACGTATCATAACCTTCTAGAAAGTTTTCAACAAATTCATCCACACAAGCTTGTTTACAAGCCCATTTAATTTCTTCATCACTGGCTTCTTTATTTCCCCATAAAAGATTTTCTTTCACTGTTCCAGAAAATAAAGTATTTTTTTGTAAAACCATTCCTACTTGATCTCTTAAATATTCTAAGGAATAATCTTTGACATTATGTCCATCAATCAATATTTCTCCTTCACTTACATCATAAAGACGATCAATCAATTGAACTAAACTTGTTTTAGCTGAACCTGTTCCTCCTAAAATACCTACTGTAGAACCTGGTTCAATATGTAAATTAATATTACTTAAAACATTTTCTTGAGCACTTTCTTTATATTTAAATGAAACATTTTTAAATTCAATTTCACCTTGATTCATTTCAATTATTGGATCAATTGGATCATGTAAATTATTCACTTCATCTAAAACATCTACAATACGTTTACAACTTGCAAGTGAACGAGTCAACATTAAGAAAACATTTGAAATCATCATTAATGCATTTAGAATTTGTAAGACATAACTTAAAAATCCGGTAAGTTGCCCAACTTTCATTTCACCAGCAAAGATCATTTGACTTCCAAAGAAAAGAATACAAACAATTGTGGTATACATCATATATTGAAATAAAGGCATGTTGAGTACTGAATAACGAAAAGCTTTTTCACTATGAGTTCTAAGTTCTTGATTGATTTTTTCAAACTTTTCGTTTTCATAATCACTTTTAACATAAGCTTTTACTGTACGAATCGCAATTAAGTTTTCTTGAACAACTGTATTGACTTCATCGACATTACTTTGCATAAAGCGAAATAATGGTCCGACTGTTTTAACAATAAAAAATAAACCAATTCCTAAAATAGGTGCAACGACAATAAAAATCAAAGCAAGTTTGGCATTCATCTTAATTGATAAAAATAAAGCCATTGAAAACATAAATGGTGCTCTTACAAGTGGTCTAAAACCATTACAAATAGCATTTTGAATAATCGTCACATCACTTGTAAGTCGTGTAATTAAAGAGGAGGTTGAAAAATGATCTGTATTTGAAAAAGAAAAGTTTTGTACTTTTTCAAATTCAGTTTTTCTTATTTCAAAACCAACCCCTTGACCAGCAACAGCCGCATAACGTGAATAAAGGATTCCTAATACTAAAGCAATTAAAGCACAAACTGCCATTAAAACACCTTGCATAATAATATAATGTTGATCTTTTTGAGCTACTCCAATATCAATAATATTAGCCATCAATACTGGAATAACTAATTCAAAGATCGTTTCTCCTACAACACATAAAAACGCTAGAATAAACGCTTTTTTATATTTTTTCGCAAATGGTATTAAACGTTTAATCATAAAATAACTCCCCCTATAATTCTTTATTTGTCAGATTTTTATACATACGATTTAAAAAATCTTCAAATTGTTCCTTTTCTTCCTCACTAAAATCTTTCAAAGAAATATTTTCAATTTCAATACAGTGAGCATTCCATTTTTTTAAAGACTCTTTTCCATATTCTGTAATATTTAATTGATAAGCTCTTTTATTTTTAGGATTGATCTCTCTTGTCAACATTTCCTTTTTCTCTAAGTTATCAATCATCTTACTGACAGTAGCACTTTCAATATCGCATTCATCCGCAATATCTTTTAATTTACAGTCTTGATGAGCATTTAAATACCTCAAAACCTTAGGTTGTCCTGGTGATAGATGATACTCATCCATCATTTCTCGATTCTTTTTACTTTGAGCATGTTGTGTTTTAAACAACATCAAATAAAATGGTGTCTTCATAATACCTCCTATGTTAGTACCCTAACTATTAGCATACTAACATTATTCCTACAAAGAAAAAAAGTCAAGAAAAAAGCTTTGGAAAATTCCAAAGCTCATACCTACACTTTTACTATATAACAATATTTTTTATAAAAAGAAATCCCGTATCCTTTTACATGTAAATAACCATCATTGATAATTTCATCTTCATATTTATTATCAATGATTTGCTTTGCTCCTTCTTTTGCGTCACTTACAAGTTCTTTAACACTCTTAGAATGTTTACATTCTAAGATAAGCGCCGTTTGAAAGATTTGTTTAGGGAGAATACATAAATCAAATCTTCCATGCATAGCTTCTCTATTTGATTTGATCTTCTTACCACTAAAGAGTCCTACTAAAAATCCATGATAGAAAGATTCTTGGTTATCAAAATAACTGATACTTCTTGATAAGATATCCCCTAGTATTTCATTAGCTTGATCAACATCTTCTCTAACAAGACATTGATAGAGATCTTCTTTTCTTACAAAAGTATAATCTTCAAAATAACTCATAAAAGATTGCTTATAGATTTCATAGACTTCTTTATTTGGAATAATCAGTTTATATTTGTTTTCTCCTAAATCTTCAGCAACTCTTAAATAGCCTGTAAGAAGTAGAAAACTATAGATATTATTGATATTATCCATTTCTCGATAAGTAAGTTCTGGTTTGATGTATTTTTCTAAGGATTTGCCTTGAATCAATTGTTCAAATTCTTCATGAAGTTCATCACTTCCATTTTGGATATAATTGACTACAAGATCATTACCACTAGTATTTGCCCAAAAGGAAGTAGGTTTATATGAAGAAAAATGTGATTTTTTATCAACATACATGAGTGTACTCCAAGGATTATAGATTTCTATATTTCCAAATAGATAACCATCATACCATTCTTTGACTTCATCCATATAAGATGATAATTGATAATCTTCTAATAACTGTTTGACTTCATTTTCATTAAAGCCAAAATATTCATTACCTATATTATTTAATATAGAATAAGAAGTAAAATTATTTAAACCAGTAAAGATACTTTCTTTAGAAATACGAAGACATCCTGTCATAATTCCTTTTTCTAAAGCATCATTTGTTTTAAGCGCTGAAGAAAAGACACTTCTTAGAAAATCGACCATTTCGTCATAATAATTATTTTGATAGGCTGATTGTAAAGGAACATCATATTCATCAATAAGGATAATCACTTTTTGATGATAATATTTTTCTAAGCATATAGAAATATTTAATAAAGATTCAGCAAGTTCATTTTTAGAAGCAATTCCCATATGATATTTATTTAAAAGCGTCTTTTCTCTATCATTGAAAATATCATAATCAAGTATATCCTCAAATTGATCTAAAAGACGTGCAATTATAGATGAAAAATTTAATAGTTGATTCTCCATGCTTGGTACTTTCATATCTTTTAAAGAAATAAATATTGTTGGATACTTATTTTGATGTTTTAAAGCATCTATGTTTTTTGAAATATTTAAATGATTAAATAAATAAGAATTTTTCTTTTCTTTAATGGAAAAGAAATAATAAAGCATGGACATATTAAGTGTCTTACCAAATCTTCGAGGTCTTGTATATAAAACAACTTTTTCATTGATAATATTTACAATAAGATTTGTTTTATCAACATAATAGTAATCTTTATCTATTAATTCTTTAAAGTTTTCTATTCCTGTAGGTATTAGCTTCATATAATCAACTCACTTTCTTATGTGTATTATTATTCACTAGTAGTATTATACCATGATATAATACTTTATTTCTATTGGATTATTTGTCACATAAAAAGAAAAAGCTTTGGACAATATCCAAAACTTTATCTAATAACTTTTTGAATCATTCGATTCATTGTATATACAATGATAATACCTAAAGGAATCATCACACATGATTTTAAAATTCTTACAAATTGTGATGCAAAGAATGGTATTCCATACATTGTTTGTAACCAATATGGTGTTAAAAACATCGTTACTGTTAGTTCAATAGCCACAACTGATAGAATACTTAAATGAAATAAGTGTAAATCTTTTTCTTTGAGTTTATTTTTATAATATCTTATAAAAATAAAGAGAATAGTAAGCATTGCTGCAATGATGACAAAGATTGTAAATTTAATTGGTAATGTTACTTGATATGAAGATCCTGAAATATTAACTTCATTGATTTTAAAAACATAAAGACATCCTAGTAACGAAATAATGACCATTACTATTTTTACAATTCTTTCTAATAATCTTTCATTTTTTTCATTTAAATAAATCTTTAATAGACATGGTATTTCAGTTTGTAAAACCGCATTTAAAGTAAATCCTAAGAAAGGAAATCCTCCAGCATTTGCTAGAACAAGACCTAGAAAATCTGTGGCAATAGAAACTATAAAACAATACCCTGGTTGTAATGTTAAACCAGCAACGATTAAAGGTAATACCTCTAATGTAATTTTTAAACTTGGAAAGCCAAGAAAAGGTACCATCACAGCTAACCTTTTTAAAATAATAGCTAGAATGACAAATAAAGCCCCCAATGTCATTTGTCGCACATCGCTTTTCATTGGATATTTATAAAAAACAAATATCCCAATCGAAACAATAATAACCCCTAAAATAATTTGAATCATCGTTTGATTGCTACTTAAAAACCAATCGTTCCTGCTTCGTCCTCTTTCTAGTCCACAGGCGTTAATTCCGGTAAATAACCGTACATATGTTTTTTTCCCACTTCATCCTCTTTCTAGTCCATGGGCGTTAATTCCGATATAAAACCGTACATATGCTTTTCCCGCTTCGTCCTCTTGCTAGTCCACGGGCGTTAATTCCGATATAAAACCGTACACAATTGCTACTAAAAGTAGACTCCTCCTTCTTTAGTATTTGCTATGAATCTTTTGTAATAAGTATTTCCTTACTTCAGAAATAAAATACAATGATCCCGTAATCAAAAATGTTCCTTCTTGTAAATAAATATCGTCTAAAGCTTTTCTAAAGTCCGGTTCTATTTTCACCGGATAATCCCCTGCTAATAATTTTGCACTTTGACTACGAGGATGTTTAAATTCACAGACAGTTATATCATACGTCAAATCAAGTAATCTTTCAATCATGTAGTCTGTATCTTTATCTTTTAAAGCTGAAAAAATAATTTTTAGATTATGAAGTTTACGTGCTGAACGATAGAGTTCATCAACACCTTCTCTATTATGTGCTCCATCTAAAATAATAAGTGGCTTTTCACTAATAATTTCAAAACGTCCTGCCCATTTTGCTTCAAATAAACCGTCTATAATTGAAGAATTATCTAATTCAATAAACTGATGTTTCTTTAAATAAAGTAACGTTTCAAGTGCTAAAGCACTATTTTCTATTTGATAAAGCGCTGGCGTATTTAAAACAATATTATAATCTTTATAAGTATACTTCACATTTTCCCCATCTTGTAAATCATGAATACGATCCAAACGAATCAAATGACTTTGATGTTTTTCACATGTATCTCTAAAAATATCTAAACATTCTTGTTTATGTTCGCCCGTAATAAAATCAACGTGATCTTTAATAATACCCGCTTTCGCTCCAGCAATACTTTCATAGCTATCGCCTAAATAATCCATATGATCTAAACCAATATTTGTGTTCACACACACCATTGGTAAGATAATATTTGTCGCATCTAATTGTCCACCTAAACCAACTTCATAAATGGCATAGTCAACCCCTTGATAAATAAAGTAAAGAATTGAAATAAATACTTCAATTTCAAATAAAGAGATTTCATATTCTAACCAAGTATCGACATAACGATTGGCTACATCCACAATGAATTGTTCATCGATCCATTGATCATTAATACGTACCACATCAAGACGTGAAATAAGTGCAGGAGAAGTAAAGGTTCCTACTTGATAACCTTGTTTTTTTAAAACTTCTTTCATGTAATTAACAGTAGATCCTTTCCCATTTGTTCCACAAACATGAATACACTTTAAAACATATTGAATGTTAAAAAATTCTTGCATGTATTTTTTAAAGTTATCTAAACTATAAACACGATCTTTTTGTTGTTGTATGAAGGTATAGACTTCTTCATAGTGTTTAAATTGTTGTTTGGTTGGAATTGTTATTGTTTTATTTTGATATGTAATATCTTTAAAAGCTATTTTTTTGATGACATTGATGAGTCGTTGTTTTGTTTCTTCGTTCCCTAAACAAAGTTCAATTTCATTTTTGAAGGCATCAAAGATAATAATCCCATTGATTTCTTGTTCTTCATTTATGTAAATAATTTTATGATTTTGTTTTAAATATTCTTTTGTTATTTCTTCTTTATTGATGAATTGAATTAATTCATTTATTCTTTTTTCATTTAATAATTTGATTGCCATAATTTCACCCACAAATATTATAAAGGATTAAAAAAAAAGGACAATGTCCTTTTTTTAAAATTTTTCAAATTGTTCAATATCTAACACAAAAACTGTTGCTCCACCAACAAGTACATCTACCATAATTGGAGTAAAGAATTCTCCCATTTCAGTAGGTGGAACAGTAGGTTCCTTTTCTACACGTTTTTTAGAATTTTCTTTGATAATTCCTACAGCATGTTCAACTTTATCATCATTTGTTCCAATAAAGAAAGTTGTATTTCCTTTCTTTAAAAATCCCCCTGTTGTTGATAATTTTGTAACAAAATATCCTTCTTCTGTAAGCGCAGCTTGTACTGATGAACTGTCATCAGAGTTTACGATAGCAATTATTAATTTCATAAGCCATCCCTCCTGTATATTATTATTTTACACCAATTTCCTTAATTATTAAAGTTTTTCCCCATGAAGAATCGGTAAAAATTTGCTTTCATAATCATTTAAAACATACGTATCAGTCATCATTGATAAATAATCAGAAACAATGAGAGGATTTGGCGTATTTTGATAGCTTTCGATCATCTTACTTTTAAATTTAACAATATTAGAATCTTGATCATTATTTTCAAGTTCTTCTAAATATACATCAAAAAGCTCTTTAACCATTCTTGATAATTTTGCATTTTCTTTTTCAAGAACAGGATGATGATGGACCTTTTCCCCTAAAAAAGAAAGTAAAGTAGATAAAGCTTCAAAAACTTCA
>ERZ827088.1934-NODE-1934-length-23331-cov-18.052071_pt1 | contig 23331 bp, 24 predicted proteins | sample MGYA00519922_ERZ827088 | MGnify/ENA primary metagenome ERZ827088 (study PRJEB31778, sample SAMEA3449254) | human gut metagenome | biome: human gut; feature: human-associated habitat; material: faeces | place: United Kingdom | collected 2010/2012 ...
GCACAAGGGGGCAGAATCGCTTGGTTTTAGGGGGCAGCTTACACTGGATTTTCCAACATCCCAGCGATGTTCCCTACGACCACAATGTTTGCAGACAATACCTGATTGTTCCCTCTGTTCCTTCAGATAGGCAATGCAAGATGCTTCATCGGGGAACCGTTGCATGAAATTTAGTATGTTCATAATGATATTTCGGATTAAAACAACATTATGAATATACTGAATTTCAGCAAAATACGCAAATGATTTTGTACAAATATTTATCATTAAAACATTCGCATGGTGTTAAATAAATTAACGGACATCATGCGGATAATCATTTATTTAATGTTGTAATAAAAAGAATTTATGAAAAAATGGGCTACAGACTTTCTTAAAACAAGCGTCTGTTTATTTATTTGTCTTTTCTTGTTCATCCCTTTGGCATTGGCTCAAGAACATAAAAAGGATACCATCAAAGTATTGGCTATTGGTAATAGCTTTTCACAAGATGCAGTAGAACAGTATTTATATGAGTTGGCAGAAGCTGAAGGATTTACTATGGTTATCGGTAATATGTATATCGGAGGCTGTTCTTTGGAAAAGCATGTTAGTAATATACGTAACAATGCTCCCCAATATAACTATTGTAAAATAAATGCTGATGGTAAAAAGATGGAAACCAAATCAATGACTATTGCAAAAGCATTGTCTGATGAACAGTGGGACTATATAAGTTTGCAACAAGTCAGTTCGTTATCAGGAATATATAATACATATGAGTCCTCTTTGCCGGAACTGGTTAACTATGTCAAACAGCATGTTGGAAAAGAAGTTGAATTGATGTTACATCAAACATGGGCATATGCCACAAATACTTCACATACTGGATTTAAAAATTATGCTCAATGCCAAATAAAAATGTATACCAGCATTGTAGATGCGGTAAAAAAAGCAGCAGCCTTAGTTGGTATAAAGAAAATCATACCTTCAGGGACTGCTATCCAGAATGCACGTACCTCCTTTATTGGGGATCACATGAATAGAGATGGTTGCCATCTAGATTTGACAATAGGTAGATATACAGTTGCTTGTACATGGTTTGAAGCTTTGACTCATCAGAATGTTGTTGGAAATTCATATTGTCCCAAAGGAATGAACCATAATTATCAAGAAGTTACACAGGCTGCTGCACATGCTGCTATTATTTGTCCGAATAAAGTTACGGAACTAGTCGACATGAAATAGCTTTCGACTTAAAATGAAAATTAATGCAAGAAAAACGTAAATTCTATTCTTGTCCGATAACGCTTTTTGATAAAAATGAAATAAGGGTGACTCCGTTTGTAGGAGTCACCCTTATCATTTTGGTACTCTCCCAGTTCGTTCAACCGCTTACTTATAATCTGGTTGTCGGTATCTTTATCTTATTATTACACTTGTACCCTCAATACAATGAACCGGGAATTTATATCCAGCCATGCATTCCTTATCCTGCTTGCCCCGAGAACCTTGGCACTCTTCCGGTATGCGTCCAGAAAATCGGTCTGACCTATATGATAGGGATAGCCGAATCCTGGAACGGGAAGTGTCGGAAAAGGAACAGGCATCATAAAACCCTTGTATTCGTGGGCGGTCATCATGAAAGCGTCGGCATCCATTATATCTTTCGCCGGATCAGCATTGTAAAGGCTGTAATCAAATCCCCGGTGAAAGGACATGGTGGTCATATTTCCGACTGTGCACAGCTCGAACCTTACCTTGTCCTTGCCTATTGCACTGTCCAGATACTCCTGCACCGATGCCTCGACCTCATCCTTGTCCATCACTTGCAGGTCATACACCTTGCCTGCTATAAATATTTTCTTATCCAATTGTTGGGTACTGTTTAGATTTTTATTTTTCATAAATATTTTCCATTTAATAAATTTATATTATCCGGCGAGAGCACAACATTCTGTCACATTGCCAGTTCCGGAATGTATCGTTTCCCTACGCCGTATTTCAGTTGATCCAATCCACTACAGTATCTCCCTTATAACCTTTTTCCCAAACAAACCAGGCATAAGCGATAGCATTCCCATTTGCTTGAGCTGCTGTAAAATCTCCACCTTTGGCAACAACGGCACGGGAAGAAAAGACGTGGATTTTTCGTGGTGGATTGGTTTGAAAGAACGGTTTACGTCTTTTTCCCTCCAGGAATGTAAGTTTCAAGAACATGACTATCTTTGTTCCTTCATCCGATATATCCAAGGCTTTCTCTATAAATTCCAGGGCTATCTTATAAGGAGGGTTGGTAATGATAGCTCCATAAGGGTTTTCGGTGGCTTTCAGGAAATCAACGCCACCGGTACCATAACCCCGGTTTATCAGGTCAGTGGAATGAACCTTTTTGCCTAATTCTATCATCCTTTTGGACAGGTGCCCCATTCCACAGGCAGGTTCCCATATAGTATCAGGAAACTTCTCCACCTCGAATAACCTGTCTATGGCTTCAGGGAATGTAGCATAAAAATCATGTTCCTCCCTTGTTGTATCAGAGTGGTTGGACGCTCCGATTGTGGTATATATTGTACTTTTCATTGTAACCCATTGTGTTTGTCATTATTGTCTTACGTTGCTATAATCTTTCCTCCCCACTGATCGGCCCATCCGCTATTACCCGACATAAGGAGACGGTATCATTGTCGGATTCCTACAGAGTCTATTCCAGAAAGGAGTAGCGGTAGGTTCCATCCTCTGAAGGCCTGACACTGCCGGTTCCGGATACCACATCCGGATAGTTCCCTGCGAAAGTATAGCATTTCCGGGCTGACGATGTCGTGCTTCCGGAGGATATCGTGAAAGCGTAGTTCTCCTCACCCGCCCCGAGGGAGGAACCGTAGGTGAGCCTGCATTCCACGATGACAGTGGAGGTGACTTTATAACTGGCGGATGCATATACGCTGTAAATGTCATAGGCACCATCCTTGCTTTGCCAGCTGTAACTCAGATGTATGAAGTTGACGGACTTGATATCCGCACCCATCTGATCCAAGGGGACGTTTATACTGGCAGAGTCTGACTTATAACTACTAGTAGAACCACTATAATCAGATGTTTGTGTCTGTGTCAATTCCAAATTACCCTCTCGACTTGACGTAGTGCTATTTGCACCTGCTGTTACAGAAGTTCCTGAAACAGAAAATCCTGCTCCACTACTTATTCTTCCGGAATAACTTGACCAAGTAGACCAGGAACCTGCACTTTCATCAGTCAGACTCCCATTGGTATAAGTCAATGTAACCGGTCGTCTCCTGGAAGTAACTGTTACAGATTGTGTTCCACCGTCTGCGCTAAAACTTAATGAGGCAGGACTTACGGAAAACTCATACTGATATTCAATTTTTGTAGTTATATCATTTTTTTTGTCTTGAGTCACTGTAGCACTGGCAGATTTTGAACCATCGCCACTATGAGTTACAGTGAAGGAACCCTTCCTTCCGCTACTTGTACTGGAATTGGCTGTAGCACTTACAGACACTGTATTACCGGACTTTGACGCGGTAATTCCTGATGGTAGGCTTGTACTTAAACTATAGCTTCCTTCAGGACTATCATACCAGTCACCCCAAGATATCGGACTTCCAGACCCCTCTCTTGTCCGGGGAGTTACTGTAAACGACGTGGAACCTCCTGAAGCTCCGAAATTATAAGAAGCTGGAGATATTGAAATTCTATAGTCATAATCTACATTGGCACCTTGTGTAAGTGTTACAGAATCACTGGTATATGCATTACTTGCACTCAAGGTACCACTTCTAGAAGATGTTCCTGTATTACTAGAATCAGGTCCTACGGTTGATTCGGAGATTGAGAATGAACCGGTAACGCTTGATGTGGCTGAAATATTGGTATAACTGAAGCTGCTCCAGTCGCTCCAATCACCCCATGTCCAGTTATTGCCCCCATCAGTAGAAGTTCCTGTACGATATCTGCTACTAGTACCTCTTCTGGAATCCACTGAAAAACTTCTTTTGGATGTATCATTCCAAGACCAACCAGTATTTGATATACTAATACTACATATATTATCATACCTATAATCCCACTGTCTATCAGTAAGTATACCTGCTTCCTGATCAATTCTCACCTGGTCACTGGCTCCTCCATAGGATGCCGTAATTCTGGTGCTTCTTTCCGCACCATTGTTGACTGATACTGTTAATGTTACAGAAGTTCCAGAACCGGATGATAGTGAGAATCCGGAAGTATTAGATAGACTCAGTGAAGGAGTTCCAGAATCATTTGCTGAAGATGTTGAACCCGAACTCCAAGTATGTGTACCGGTTCTTGTCGCACTTGCCCTTACTGTTGTAGTACCTCCTTCTCTAGGGAAATTTGTTCTATCAGCGCTGACAGATACGTTCCAAGGGTTCCAGGATGTTTTTTCAATCTTATTTTCCGCTTGACTAACATTAGCGCTAGATGTTGGACTGGATTTACCGTTCATCGTGATAGTCAGTGAAACAGCAGCTACGGTAGTTTGACTCGATACAGTTGTACCTTTAGATCCAGTATTAGCCAAACCACTCGAAGAATTTACGGTTGCTGTTCCTGAAGTTCTATTAAATGTTGGAGTTCCGCCGGATGTGAGTGTTGTTGTTTTTCCGGATACCCAATATACAGTCTGTTCATAGGTGTAACTAGGCGTCGAACTACCTCCGGCGGCCGGGATAACTGTAGGATAGTTGAAAGTTTTAATTACTGGATTGCCATAACCATCTCCATCCGGTTTGATAGAATCCGCATTTTGTTTATGAGTTGCAGTAACCGTTTTCTTGGGATCAGAACCGAAAGATTCGGATTGGGTCCATGTAATAGTACCGCTTGGCTGTGTCGATCCGGTATTTGCTCCATAACTGATAGTATCACTCGCGGCGGTCCATGTTCCGGAGCCTGAATTTTCTGAGGTATAGGCTACGTCTGTCTGTGACCCCTCCACATAGATACGGTTGCCCGCATTACTGTAACTGTACTGTCTCTTATACGAGGTCACCGTGAATTTCCGTGAACCTCCCGCCGCGGATATGGTAGCTGTCGCAGGAGTCACGGAGAAAGTGTATTCCCAGTCAAGACGCTCTATATGGTCTTCGGGAACAAGCTGGTCAGCCGCATAGGTGTAACCCTTCTTTATATGCAACCCGGCCGATTCAATCTGACTTCTTGTAGGGCACATCATCGTATCTCCCGTGAAAGAGCCGGGTTTGAGTGTGTTGCAGAAGTCCTTTGTCGCTATTCTGAAATATTGTGCCATCTTGTTATTTGTTCTTGTTTTGATCCATGCATTATAGTGTAATTATGCCGCCATTTTTCCTCCCCACTGATTAGCCATCGCATCCGCTATCCCGGGAAAGGTTTTGCTTCTCAGTTTTCTTCTTTCTTCCGCTGATACACCCGAGAAGAATATATCGGTAAACCATTTAGGGGATTTGTTACCACTCTTTGAAACATAGATCTCACCTTTCCCGACTATATCCGTAGGTACCAGCGGAGGCAAATTCTTCAACCACAGACAGGTCTTTTTACTGGCTTCATGACCGAACTGCCAGGGTTCTATTATCTGGTCGGGCTTTCTCCATCGGCTGCTCATGATACCTACCGGATTTTCTATAGCCAGTCTGCTCACTCCAATCCTTGAAACATCCATAAAGAACTGAACAGCATCTTCACGGTCTTTGGCTCTGTCGGGGAACTTCGGATGGGGTCTTCTCTGTTCTGTCGGAAGGTTCTCATCGTCGGGGTGATAATACCATCTTGCACCCGAGACAGCAAGAAAAGTGCAGGGTGGATGGGCTATGACCAAATCCCAGTTACTATCAAGAAAATGTTTAGTGCCATTCTCTAAAGTTCCCCCACGATTGGCGATTACATCAAACATATCCCCCTTGAAATGATATTCGGGATGACCACCGCTGCAATCCTGAAGGTCGCAACTGAAAGCGTTATGGCCCAGTTTTCTGAAAGCCAGACAAACGGCCTGACTCTCTTCACATGCTACCAAGACATTCATAAGGATTAAAAGATTATCTGCATCAAAATCCGGTCCGAATAGCATCTGATTCCGATATGCTCCACTGTCTGCCCCATCTCCATGAACAGCTGGAATTTATAGAACCTGATGAAAGCCGTTACATCCGTGTAGAAATTCTTCCCGGCAAAACTCAAGGGATAAATCATCGGGTATCCTCCGACTTGTTGTGGCTGGAATGCTCCTATTCCCACTCCACTTATTAAGGCCATGTCAGCGTCAAAAATGATTGGTGCGTCGGGATTATAGTCGAAGTCCCTGACAAAGAACATTCTGACCTCCTTCTCGCTGATTTCCTTTATTCTGAATTGCGCCATTCCGGAGGTGTATTCGTCTAATGATTCCTGTACCCGTGATTCGATTTCCTCAATGCTCATATTTGTATTGAGCACCTCTCCGTTTGCTATAAAATAGTTCTTCATAATGTTGTAGGTTTAGTTTTTTGTGATGTGATTGTTAGTGTGATATTCCAATCCTTTTTCAGATAAGAGACAAGACCGGAATAGGCGTCAATCCGTTTTCTTTCTCTATGCATGATTGATAAAGCTTCTTGTAGGGTCAGATTGATGCAGAGACCGGTTTTAAAAGCATCTCCATATTTCTGTCGGAGCGCTTCAATGTCTCTTTGGTATTTTTCTGGAACAGGTTCGGATGATACCGCTTTTTCGGTGACATCAGGTGCGGTAAAAGTATCCTGACGATTGGGAATAGGCTCCCGCTCAACTCCCAATAGTTGGTTTATGAACTCTTTAAACATATTGCTGTGTGCCATTTATGTTTCAGTTATTAGGCGTTGGGCTGGTTGGGGGAGCAAAAACGCGATTTGGAAGAGAAGAAGAAAAAATAAGAAGAGCGCCGTTGACCATATTCAGATCTCGGACACCCTTCTTCATTGTGTGAGCATTTGTTTCTTCGGCAATAAGGCTTTGGGAGGATGCTGGATGTTGTGCAATTATACCTTATTATATATGGCGCACCGGACATGAAAAACGCGCGCCATTTCCAGTCATACCCTAATCTGTGTAATAAGAACATGTTCCAGTGAGCATGTCCGATTGATTAATCAAACTTAATTTTTTTAAACAATGAAGACCAATAAGAAAGAAATCGTGAGGAAATCAGAACTCCTCGCACAGATCAGAACCGACCTCAAGGCATGGGAGGAGGCCGAACCGGACTTTGACGACAACTACTTCGACGAGTCGGACGTGATATCCTACTATGAGTTCCTGACCGACAGATACCGGGACGAGTGGATCATAATTGACGATACAGAGGAAGGAGGAGGTGATGAGGGAACTGTTTGATATCACTCCCCATTCCACGGGCCCGGGTTTCAGAATGAGGCTCAAGACCGGGGAGATAGATGTTCCTGACGAGAGCGGTGGATATATCGTCAGCTCGGGTATGGGTTCGGGAAAGACAGAAAGCATAAAGAGCCTTATCCGCCACAAACATGATGAAGGGATTCTCTATTGTGTGGATACCAGGGACGAGTTGGAAAAGATGTTCGGCTGGATAGTGGAGAACCTTGTGGTGGAGGGAGTATTGAGGATGGAGGATGTGATGATCATATCCAGTGACCCCGGGAGAGCCGATTTCTTAGGGCAATACAGGGACAATCCGGAGATACTTATGGAAAAGAAAGTGATTCTGATTACCCATGTGCGCTTCTGGACAGACCTGATAAACCATTTCCTCATCTATAAACCCGGGAAAGAGGTAGACCCGTTCGACGGCGATTTCAGGGCGTTGATGAGAAGGGATGACTTGAGGCGTTATATCATATTCGACGAGACGCCGACCTTCATCAATCCCTTTGTGGAGTTCGACAGAAGCATGCTCGGGATATTCGGAAAGACTGATGAGAACGGCAATATCGTCTGCAAGCCCCCCGAAGAGCTGGACCGGTATTATGACCTTTTCATCAGGGGCGGAAGGAACGACCTCTTCAACCAGGCCTACAGGATCAACCGTATGAAGCGTGACGTGGTGCTGGGGCTCATTCCAAAGTATTATGGCTCATGGATGATGTCCGATACCGACAGGGTGGGCATAACCTTCTATCCGGTTGACCTCTGTCCTGAAGGCATGACAATCTCCACGCATGTACTCATATTCGAGGGAGCAGGTAATATTCTTTTCAGAGGCTCCACCCGCTTCACCCTTCTGGATACGGAGAGCAAGTACAATACGGTAACGGAGTTCAGGAAAATGGATTTCGGACTATCCAGAAAGTGTTTTGATGAGGTGGGGTTCGGCACATTCGTAAAGAGGATAGGCAGGCTGATAGACAAACCTTCCTTGATTGTATGCTGGAAGGATATAAACGGTGACGATGACGGCCCGGGAAAATCCGGATACGCGGAACGTTTCAGGAGGTTACTGGTAGCCGAAGGTGTCGATCCCGGGTTGTTCACCGTCACCTATTATGGAGCGACCGACAACAAGAGCACCAACTCATACAGGGATGTTGAACAGATCTTCCTATGCGGTGACTGGAACCTGCCCAATACTGAATCGGCTAAAATCCGGAGGGCCTATGGCACCACTACTGACCCGCACAGTCAGAAGGACTGGTATTTCTCACAGCTCATAACGAGGATAGGCATCAGGAAGCATATCGAGGGTGAGGTATATACGGTCTGGTACACGGATGATTTTGATGAAAGGTTCATAGAGAGGATGGATGCCTACTTCAATGAGAACAGGGTTGTTGACAGAAAATCCGTATCCCATAATGACTGGGAAAAGAGGCTGGAGGGGATGAAGATCAGGAGCAACCTTAAGGATGAGATTATACTTCTGGCCAGATATGACAAGGATATGCAGAAGGCTATAACCATGGATGATGAATATACGAAGGAGGTTACTTTTGTCTATCTGGAGATGATCGGTATAAAAAGATATGTCAGGGAAAGACGTAAATATGACAGACTAGTGGAAACCTTGAGTAAATTGAAGATTACCCTGGTGATAAAGTAAATACGGAATGGGCGGGATTTGTGGCCACGCCCATCCCTTTCCTTATATCAGCTGTTAGGATAAATATTTACTCACCCGCCTTTTTTTGATGTACAATCTAATATATATAGAGAAGTGAAAAAAAGCGGGTATTATAGTAAACAAAGGGGTTGTGGGGTGGAAGGCAAAGAAATAGACCTGCTTCGCGGTCTACCAAAGTGAGAGAAAAAGAATAGACAAAACAAAAAACATCCCTCCTCTCTCACTCTGGAAGGGTACGAAGTAGCCTCTCTCTTCAATCTTTCATCAACCGTTCCCATAGCTCCTTTACTGAAAAATAGTGGTTCTTCCCGAGAGACGAAGATACTGAGAGGACCGGCTTTCTCCCAAAGAAAAGCCAGGTCCGGTCTCTTGGGGAGGTTCACGATACAATAAAACAAATAACTAATAAAAATCCAATAACGATATGATAAACAAGAACATAAGTTACTACCACAACTCAAGTGATTCAAGGAGTAGGATCTATTATAATTTCGACCAAATCCTTGAACTTATAGCATCCGACCCTAAACTCTCCAGGCAAACGGATATAGTGAGGATGCAGACGACAGAGAAGGCCTACAAGGAGGAGAAACACAGACTCCCCATGATAGCACCTTCCGGAATATTCGACTACAGAAACGATGACCCGACCAACCTGCGCCAGTATTCGAATATCCTTGTGCTTGACTTTGATGATTTCGGGTCACATGAGGCGGCAGGAGAATTCAAGGAAAGACTCATTCAATATGCCAATCCTCTCCATCTTTACGCAGTATGGTTCTCTCCAAGCAACAAGGGTGTGAAGGCGGCTATGGTTCACGACAACACCAACCCGGAGCATCATTACAATCTTTTCCGGCAGGTGAAGCAGAGGTTATATCCAAGGACTGATGAATTCGATAAGAGTTGTCATAATCTCAGCCGCACGTTCTTCCTGAGTTCCGATCCTGATGTCTATGTCAACCCGGAGAAAGACACGTTGATTCCCTACCACTTTGAATATGACCCATCCATTCCCGAACCGGCAGTGAAGAGTTATAATAAGGGTTGTTCAGGCGGCAGTTTCATCCATACGCCGGAAGAGATTGAAAGGAATAGAGGTTTTCAGAGGTTATGGAAGGACAAGACACTGATTAACTACGTGGACAGGAAATGGAGAAGAGAGTATCCGGACAGTTATGAGGACGGCAACAGACATAAATCCATACTCTCACGGGCAAAATGGTTATGTCTGTACGGTGTCCTGTATGATGCTGCCTTGAACTATCTCGTCAGTACGTTCGGCAGACATGGTATCTCTGAGGATGACATTGAAAGTATGGCAGTCAACAACTATAATGCCAACCGTGAAAGCTTCGGTGTCTCAAGGATGGAGCTGTATGACAAGAAGGAACGGGGAGTGGTGTACAGGAATCAGAAACTGAGGGAGGATACGCCGTTCAAATAAGGTCTAGAACGGTGATTTGTAATAAGAGGTAAGTTTATGGATGGCTTGCCTCTTATTGTTTTTTAGACTATTTACATAACATTGTTAGTTTGATGGAGCACTTGCATTACCAACCATCAATCATTGTCTCAGTTGCGTACAGTCGGTCTTCGCCATAGGTACTGACAGCAGCAATCCCTCGACGGGCAGATACGTGAAGCAGCTCAAGAGCAGGAACGGCAGGATAGTATGGGAGGGGAACCATGTGATACCTTATGTGATTGACAAGACGCTCGACCCCACCATGCTCCGTTTCATACAGTCCGCACAGCTTCACCAGACCGGAATGGACACCCAAATTCCTATCCAGACAGCCAGGGAGTGTGACCTTTTGAAGGATGCAGACAATATGCAGCTCGAACAGATCAGGAAATTGCACGGGCAGGGTATGTCGAACAGAAAGATAGCCGGGGAACTGAACCTCTCACCCACCACTGTAGGGAAAAGGCTGAAGGAGATGGATATTGAGGATGGGGAGTAGTGGAAGTGAAGGGATTGGCTTTTGAGGGCCAACCCTTCACCCATGAAATCCCTGAAAGAACTCTGCCTTTACTCTTCTCTGTCGGGGCATTGTACTATAAGCCTGAGGCTGGTTGAATGATTTTTGTCTTACCCTAGGCCTGATTGAATACGGGTGTCCATCACTGATTACCACTGTCCAATATAAAAATAAATGGACACCAATGATTTAGCCGGTCATCCATAATATCCATCAATGTCCACTACTGTCCACGGTGTCCATTACCGTCCACTATAAAAATAAATGGACACCACTATCCATTTTTTCTTCTTTTGGGTTATTCCTTTATCCAATTCATATGGTATCCTATGTATAATGACTAATAATGGAATATTACAAGGAAATAACCCAAAGAAAGAGAGAGAGAAATGAGTTTTTTCTTTCTTTTGGGTCATTCTTTTGTCAGATTCATATGGTATCCAATATTATAATACCTGACAGAACAGAATATAAGGATGAATGACCCAAGAAAAAAAAGATACAAGTGTCCATCTTTTATATTGTGGACAGTGGTGATCAGTGATGGACACCGTGGACAGTTGTTGGACACTTTAAATATCTAACATATAAACCGATAATCTGACATAGTGGGGTGTTCGCTTCCCAAACAGCGAACGCCTCCACACATCAACAACTTAAAAACGAGTAGAAATGAACGATATAGATTTTTATACAAGCAAGAGCAACACACTTCCGGCAAAAAGGATGAGTCTGGATTATGCCCTCCGTCAGATTCAGGAGGGTGAATACAGGGAATACGCGGACAAGGTCAGGAACGCCAGGACCGGGGAGGAAATGGACCGGGCTAAATTCGACGCTCCCGGATTTTCATTCTCAGGCATATTCGAGAGACGCGGGAAAGACAGGCTGATAAGGCATAGCGGTATCATGGCCATCGACATAGACCATCTGGACGGGGACGTGTTTTCAGAGAAGGAACGGCTGATGAAGAACCCTTATGTATACTCGGTCTTCCTCTCAATATCCGGAAAAGGCCTGAAAGTGCTGGTCAAGGTTCCGGAAAGTCTTGACGCAGAAAGCCATAAACTATACTACAGGGCCATTGCGGAGGATTTTGGCGTGGATGAGGATAGAAGAGCCCAGGATGTGGCAAGATATACGAACGTCACCTATGATCCCGACCTCCATCTCAACCCCGGAGCACTTGTATGGGACAAAACGGTTGAGGTGAAAGAGGAGACAACCATAAATCCGGATACAGCCAACTACACTATCCCGATAACCGATATGGACGAGAGGCTCAGGATCATACTCTCATGGACGGAAGGGGGATTCAGGAGAGGCAACCGTAACGGGTATGTCTATGATACGGCCTGCAATCTCTGTGAATACGGTATCGGGAGAGACGAGGCACTTGACATCCTTCTCCCTTACGCCTCCTCCGACTTTACGCCCGGTGAGATCAGGTATACGGTCGGCAATGCATACAGGAATAAAAGGTTCGGGAGTAAGACGCTGAGAAGAGAAGGGGCGGATGAAAGACTGAAGGCGTTGTTCTCCAAGGTAAAAAATATCCCTTCATTTTATCATCTTCCAAATCCGACAATGGAATACCGCCCGGACATGAGGATTGTGATTGTGAATGATGATGGCGTGGCTGAAGGGATGACAAGGCTTTTTCCCGGTTTTCAATGGTTCTCAACGGGCGGAAAGGTATTGTCGGAGGAATTGATGGCAGGTATTCCAAGGCATCTACGCATCCTGGTCTGTCCACGCCTTAACAGTCAATGGTCTTATGAGTGGAAGGCAGAGATAGAGATGCTGCAATGGAAAGGTTATAATCTGCATGTCTGGGAATGGTGGAAGGAGTTTGAGCCTGGGATAGATGATTATACGGAAGGCTGCTCTGTGTATGATGTGATATGCAGGAGATAGAGTGATAGTGAAGGGATAAGTCGGATTAAAGGCTTGTCCCTTTTTAATTTCTTTTAAGCTAATCTAGTCAAAATCATGGTGATTCTTATTCTATTTCATTCCGATAGTTTTTACAGCTTCAAGTATTATTACAAGGAATATGTCTGTAAACATCTGAAACACTTGTTTTCGTGCCAGGTATCCTATAATCGTTTTGTGGAACTAGAGAAGGAAGTACAGTTTCCTCTGGTTATTTTCATCAAGAATCCTGCTGGGAGCCTGTACCGACATCAGTTTTGTTGAATTTACTCCTTTATGTGTCTGTCGTAACCAAAAGATTCTGATTCATAAAACATTTGAAGGGATTGCCGGGCGTGGAAAATATTCAATGGGATGGTTCTTCGGATTCAAGCTGCATCTGATAGTCAATGACAAGGGTGAGATTCTCAATTTCATGTTCACGCCTGAAAACGTGGATGACCGGGAACCGTTGAAGCAAGGTAAGTTTCTGGAGAACATCAAAGGAAAACTATGCGCAGACAAAGGATATATTGGTTAGGCTCTGTTTGAGAACCTTTTCCTTAATGGCATACAACTTGTCACTAAAGTTAAAAACAATATGAAGAATTCACTGATGAGTATTGCCCACAAGATTTTGCTCAGAAAAAGAGCCTTGATCGAAACGGTCAATGACGAACTGAAGAACATTGCGCAGATAGAACACTCCAGACATCGTTCATTCAATAACTTTATAGCCAAGTCCTTGTCGGCTATCGCGGCATACTGCTTTTTTGAGAAGCAACCAGCTATTGATGTAAAATTCATCAATAGCAAGCAACTCGCTATTTTCTAATTTTATTTCACGTTAATTTAGCTAAAAAATCGGCAAGCCTAACTTTTTTGGTTATCTTTGTGTCAGGTGTAGTTCAAACTTTAACAATATCGTAAACTGAAATGGACACAGGTTCTATAAATGCAGATAGAGTAAAAGTTGCTGTATATAATCGAATTAAATTTGAACTTCCAATAATTATTTGGGAAGCAATTGATACAGCTTTCAGTAATTACTGGAATGATGTTATAGGTTTTGGTAATTATGTAAATTTTGAAGAAACTGTAAATTATATAGACCATCAATTAAAAAAAAGAAGATTATGTTTTCGTATGGTAAGTTGGAACATATTGTCAACATTATATATGACTATATTGAAATGACAGGTGGCTTTTTGGATGAAGACACATTTTCCATTCCACGTGCACCACTAACCGATGAATAATTTATAACGACTAAAATAATATGTTGAACAAGGCTTTAGATATTGCTTACAAGGCTCATTGGGGGCAGACAGACAAAGCTGGCGCTCCTTACAAACTTCACCTTACAAGGGTGGCATTACATTGCCAAACAGAAGATGAAAAGATTGTGGCATTGTTACACGATGTGGTAGAAGATACCTCTATGACATTGGAAGAATTAAAAGCACAAGGGTTTAGTGACGAAGTGTTGGCTGCTTTAAAGTGTCTGACCCAAATAGAAGATGAGGACTACCAAACATTCATCCAACGTGTAGCAACCAATCCACTTGCCGTAAAAGTCAAAATACAAGATTTGAAAGACAATATGGATTTGTCCCGTTTGGATGGTAAGCCACATTGGAAAATGGAAACATATAAAAAAGCATTGGATTACCTCGAACGGTGCTCAAATAAGAAAGTACTATATGTAGACATGGATAATGTGTTGGTAAACTTCCAATCTGGCATAGACGCCTTAAGTGAGAAGCTAAAAAAACAATACGCGGGGTGCTATGATAGAGTCCCTAATATATTTTCCAAAATGCAACCCAATGAAGGAGCAATAGATGCTATAAATTGTTTAAAGAACAAATATGACATTTACATATTATCAACAGCTCCATGGGACAACCCAAGTGCATGGTCTGATAAATTGGAATGGGTAAAACGTTATTTGGGTGAAGTATGCCATAAGCGTTTAATCTTGTCGCATCATAAAAACTTGAATGCAGGTGATTACTTAATAGATGATAGGAAGAAGAATGGTGCTGCTAATTTTAAAGGCAAGCTTATATTATTCGGTTCTGAACAGTTTCCAAATTGGAAGTCTGTAGCAAAGTATTTATTGTGATAAAAATAAGAGCCTTAAGATAGCCAAACATTCCTCATACATTTTCGTTCTATCTATCCAAGCCTTCCGGATAATGGTGTTAATCTGTAGAGTCAGGTTCCGGTTGTAATTCTCTTACTGGTAGTGTTCACTGTATTCCGGAAGGCTTTTTATTATTTTGTAGAGTGAAAAAGACAGCCTGCCTCAAGTATATAGATTATGAAACACTATCTTCACAGACAATAAGGTTCTTCAGGCTGTCTTTGATATATCTTGTAGGCTTAAATTAGAATATACAAAAACAGATCCTATTATCAGCGAGAAAGGATATCTCGTTACGTATAAAAACATTTTGTTAAAAATCTGTAAGCATCCGATAAAGTACACTAACAACAATGGCCGCAACTCTTTCGTTAGAGTATGCGGCCATTGCCGGTATATGGTAGTAACAGTCATTCCTTTTTCCATCGGTGCGGTAGCAGTTGCAACAGTTCATCATACGATGCTTTCTGCATATATGGCATCCTTGCAATAATATCATTCAGGTAATCCCTCGGATTTACTTCATGCGCCTTGCAGGTAGCCAGCAGTGAACAGACGACACTCATACTGACAGCGGCTTCATGATCGCCACAGAACAGATAGTTCTTTCTGCCTAATGTGATTGGACGGATGGCATTTTCCGCCAGGTTGTTGTCGATATGTATCCTTCCGTCCATCAGATAACGCATCATGTTGTCCCACCGGGTATAGGCGTAAGTGACGGCTTTTCCTATCAGTGAGTTGGGACTATATTTGATTCCTTTCGTCTCCATCCATAGTTTAAGACTGTCCATGACAGGTTTGGACTTCTTTAAGCGTGTCTCCTTACGCTGTTCCGTGGTCAGTTCCCTTTCGTCACATTCATGTTCCACTCTGTAAAGAAGCTGTATTTCCTTCAAGGCATATGCCGCCATTTCCTTGTTTTCTTCCTGTGCCTGCTCAAAATGCCGGCGTATGTGGGCCATACAGTTGACTATAAGCACATCGGGGCGGGTCTTGAAGGCGGATTCGTACCCTTCAAAACCATCACATTGGAAGTAGCCCTTATAACCTTTGGTCAATTCCTCTATTACCGTACCGCTTCTTGAGCCATTGTCGTAATGGAAGAGCACCAGCCGTTCTACTACAGCCCTGACCATCCACAGATATTCCTTATTGGTCTTATGGGAGGTCTTGTCCAATACCGGAACCGTTGTCTCGTCCCCCTGAAGATAACCGGACTTCATGATTTCAGACTTGAGCACTTCGTAAAGGGGCTTGAGCAGTTCTACAGCCGGTTTGAACCAACCGTCTACCGTACTTTCACTTGCCTTAAATCCCAAGTGTCGGAGCTGTTGGACCTGACGGTAGAACGGAAGGTGGTATTCATACTTCTGCAGGAGGATTTCTGCCAACAACGTAGGTCCGGGTATCCCTTTGTTGATTGGAAGCAAGGGCATGGCCGCTATCTCAACGGATTTCCTTCCGTTTGGAGGAAGTGCCGTATTGTCCTTCAAGCCATACTTTGGACGTACTATTTCCTTGATGTACAATTGACCCGGCTTGTGTTCCACCACACGTGTGACTTCCTCACCGATTTTCTTGTACAGGTTCAAGTCGATGCATTCCGGTTCGATGACCACCCGTTCCAATACGGGAAGGTCTTCCATCATCTTGCGGTTCTTCCGCTCACGTTTCCTGTCCTCTGCCGTTTCCTTGATAGCCCCAACGGCAATGTCATGCGCTTCCTTGATTTCAGAGGCATTCTCAGGAACCTGTCCACTGAACAGGTCAAGTTGGTTCGGATCAAACGGGGAGAGTTTTTCAGACTTACGGCCAAAGAGCTGACGGTTCAGCCAGGCGACCTGTGCCGTCAGCTCATCAATACGTTTCTGAAGGGAGGTGTTTGTTGCGGACAAGGAGGATACTGTAGTATTCAGCGCCTGTATCGTCTTGAGTAATATCTCCTTTTCTTCCATTGTCCGTACCTTTTAAATAATATCTAAAGATACAGGCTTTTATTTATTCGGGCAAATATTTGACTGGTTTTTAATCAGACAATATACTCTTTTCTTTCAGCCCGAAGGCGCCTCAAGCGGTTCCCGGGAGATTCTTGGATGCCTTCAACCATCACGACAAGGTCACGCCATTCCATCGGATAGGATTTCGTTTCCTTGTCATAAGGGGGAATCTTGAAACGGCCGGCCTCCAAACGCTTCACGTACATCACAAGTCCGCCATCTTCGGCATGAAGGAGCTTCATCAGCTTGCGGCTGCTACCGATAAATATGAACACATCCCCATTCTTCACGCTACAGCCCATACGCTCATGCACCACACCACACAAGGAGCTGATACCTTTACGCATATCGGTTCTGCCAGGACATAAGAAGTAGCGCATTGTGTCATTCAGGCAGAACATGGCCGTAGGAATAAGAGGTTATCAATCGGGAAGCGCTCTCTTCCATTCCTGCATCAAGGCGCACATGAACGCCATTAGGAAACCGTAAGGTGATGTGACCTGTAGGGGAAGTCAACGCGACTTCCGTGGATGGGCGAAGACAAACCCGGGCAAAAGGAACTGCGGATTCTTCAGATTCCTGGTATAGAAACTTACGTTTCCAATAATTATAAGTGGAATAACTCAGGCCGTTTTCTCGAAGATATTTCATCAAGGTTAGTCCGCTGTTGCGTTGCAATTCCTGCAACTGCAAAAAATCACTTTTAGTCATAAATAAAACAATTGTAGTTATGAGCACTATTGCTGAGGCAAAGGTCGCACATAACTACAACTGAAACAACGGGTATTTATTCGGATGCTTACAAAAATCTAAATACTTCTCGATAACGTGAGCCTTGTCCATATTACTCTTCCGCGTAACCAATCAAAGTATCGAAACAGTCGCCATTCATTTTTTCCACTGACATATTCCAGATTTTCCAATCATAAGAACTTACTTTTTATGAGGTTCTTATCACAAAGCAATATGAAAATCATTTTAAGGAACTAATAAAGGTTAAACTCGAATATATGTATACGAATTAAGTTATAATCGGTTCGTGCCAAAATCGAGTTCAAATACTCTTGCTGTTTCTCGCTCTCTTTCAGCCGTTCCTTTTTACTTCCATAATAATAGGATTTTGTCTGCTCATATACGTCTGTTAACTGTTCTTTGGATATATCCAAGTAGTAATCCATATAACCATTATACTCGGCACGGAATGGATATAAATCGAGAAGTTTTTGATAATCCATTCTTAATTCCTCTGTATAACGCACTTCAATTTCTTTGTCATTCTCCTTTTTTATTAAGAGAAGAGCTACTCCATAAGCCATAATTTAACTTTTTAAAATTAATGATTCAGTAACAAAACTAATCAATCTTGGCAATAAAACCAAACTAAATGATTAATTGTAATCATCAGTACACTATAATAATTTTCTTTCTTTCGTTTGTTGTAGGCTCACGCCGCCTGAGTGAGTATTATTATCAATTGTAATAATCATATGATACAATGGGCTTCCAGTTAACTCTTGTATCCCACCGTCTGGATAATGTATGAATGATGGACCTTGCTTTTTCCCCTGGCTGAATTGGAGTACTTATACATTGTTTCAACTTCTCATTTGTCCTGTACATATTGTTTTAGGAAGTATGGTTAAAAGTGTATCAGTATAAGCAAGGATCCGATAAACCACTCCCATAATCCTTACAATGGATCCGGTTTAAACCAGGCTATATATGTCTCCCATTAATATTGCGAGATAGTCCTTACCCCGATGAATGGAATGAAAGAGTAATGTTGAAGAGCTGATATGGTTACTTCACGGCTATAATCGACGGGCAAACCTATGACAGTGCCGGAAAACAGGCGGAGGAAATATAAACCTCTCTCCACATTACTTCAGGCACGTCTATCCATTGCCCGTTCATCTCCCTTGCCTTGTGGAGTATTAAGGTATGAAACTGAAGGGATACGGTAAGGATAAATACTTAATACGAGGGCTGGCCATAAAGAGGCGATGAGTATAGGATACAAGTTCATCATCAGTAGAAGGGTTATCTCAGTATCAGTATGGGAACTAATCCGGTAACTGGACTCTATATTGGCCACTCATCCGCCCTATTCATTATTACCCGTACGGATTTGGGATGAAGTGTTGGTTATATGGCTACTTGGGGAATGGAATAATGTAAAACATTTTATATGTCATATAATACTATGCGTGTTCTGTAGGTCATGACAAGCCGGTCTTTTTCGTTATATTTATATCATGTATAGGTGGGTAGCGTTTTACACACTCTAAGGATAGATAGTTTTTCGTCACTTAACCAATTAATATTCAATTCAAAAAGTCGTATCATGTTGTATTTTCCAAGGAGCCGCATTTTGAACGTTTACCCGCCTGAAATATAGTGTTTACCCACCAGCGGATGATATTTACCCTCCTTGGGAAGCGATGTCTGCACTTTCGGGAAGTGGCATTTCCCTTGATATGTATGTCTTTTCCTGATTTAGCTAGACGCTTTTTCTTTTTATAACCGATATCAGTAGACGGTTCTTGGAATGTTGTACTGGTTCAGTAGTCACTTCTTCCCAAGCCCTGCTGATATAGTAGACACAGCAAAGTGAGTTGTCCTGATTCTGTTGACAGTCATCCTGCTGCATTTGCAGAGCCCGTGCTTGCTTGTCCGGCAAGACTGGGTGCCCCTAAAAGAGGCATTCTGTCTTTGTCAGGTGCGCTGTCCTGCGCCTTCGCCCGGACTTGCTGTCCGGCTTTGCAAAGATATTGCATCCTTCTTTTTATTGCTACTTGTGGAAGGATATTTTTTCTTCTTCCACATTTTCTTCTGTATTCCCTTCTCCAGATGCGCCACAGCAGGTATTTTATACCCGATACTCATATGCGGTCTGCGATGGTTATAGAAATGTATGTAGCGAGCTATGACATTTCTTGCATGCCCGATGTCGTTGAACCGGCCTCGAGGATGGCTGCTTTCCGCCTTAATAATCCCGTTGATACGTTCCGCAACGGCATTGTCGGTGGGTTTGTAGTCTTCCGTCATACTGATGGCAATGCCATGTTTCTGAAGAAGTGCCACGTATGGGTCGCAACAGTATTGTACGCCACGGTCCGAGTGATGTATCAGGCCCGTAAGATTTTCATCTCCTGTCATTTCAACAGCCTGCTCTATAGCCTGTTGCAATGCATTGATGGTTGCCGATACCCGTAAGGTGTCGGCAAGCACCCATCCCACTATCTTATGGGAGTAGGCATCCGTAATCAGATGCAGATAACAGACTTCACCATTGGCAAGTGGTATATAAGTAATGTCGCTGACCCACAACTGGTTGGCTGAAGTCAAGGTCAGTCCTTTGATTAGGTTCTTCCACTTGTGGTAGCGATGGTTGGAGTTCGTCGTATGCCGGGTCTTGCGGGCAGGAAGCATCAAGCGGTGTTGCCGGAGCAATGCATAAAAGCTGTCCCGCCCAGGCATGAACCCGGCTCCAAAAAGCACGGTGAGCATAATCCACAGTTTGTAACAGCCTATACCCGGATCTTCGATACGGATATCACGGACAGCATCCAGCATGAGACGTTCCCTATGTATCTGACTCTCAATGTCAGCCTTTGACTGGTAGTAGGCTTGACGACAATGGCCAAACAGACGGCAGGCCAACGCAACTTTCAGGTTGCGCTGACTGACCAGTTCCGTTACGATTTGGCCCCAGATTTTTTTCTGATAGGGATGTTGAAGAGTTCTTCAGCACGCGTAATCATCAACTCACGGGCTTCTGTTTCCAGCTTGGAGAAAGACAGAGCTTTCTCCAGCTCTTTAATGCGCTTTTTTAATTGGGCATTTTCATCTTTGTAGGCTTCCTTGCTGCGATTGGACATATCTGGTGATTCTTGTTCAGAAGGCAAAGATAGCTCTTCTGCTAAATTTGAATACTTTTTAATCCAACTATTTAGCAAGGCAGGGCAACAAATGCCATGTGCCCGGCAAAAGGCATGCTTACTCATACCTGATTGGTAGTAAGAGTGAAGAAAAAACAGTTTTTCATCTTCACGATAAAGCTTTCGTTTTGAAGTCATAATAGTAACACATTTATTAGTTTGTAAATGTGTCTACCTATATCAGGATAAGACAGTATCAGCTTGGAACTTTTATTTTTTTTATATTATATGAAAATATATTTTACCATTATATTATCTACCCTTATTCCACTTCTTATACTCCTCCAGCTCTTCCATGCTTCTGATATTCAGCACCTCCACGAATTTCAGGACCTTTTCATCGCCGTTCATCAGGGATTCGAGCCTGGCCTCCCTCATAATCTCCTCGTTGAGAAAGATGTTCCTCAGGCCCAGCTCCGTGATATTGTTCTGGAACATCTGTATCAGTACCGCGTCATTCCGTTTGAATGCGATGAACCATACGACAGAGGCAATCCTGGCTACCTTGTCACGCAATCGTGTATTGTCCTTGTATTTATCCTTGTCTATCTCATCTATCCTGCCGACGTCCTTGAGTATTTTCACGGCTTCCTCAGTGCCAGCTAGTTTTGTGATGTCTATACCTTTATTCTTCAGCCTGGAGAGTTTCAGCAGCAGGTCACCGGCAAAGACGTGGTTGAATACGTCTGCCTTCTGCTTGGGCTTGACTGGAGCGGTCGGAACTGACTTCTGTTCATTTTCATCCGGTTCTGGCTGGACTCCCATATCGAAAATGCCGTCACCTAGCTTCTTTTTGAAAGCATTCGTCACCTTCCTGGACTTGTCTTTGGAGGTTAGGTGGGCGTATATCTTATCCAGCATCTGGGTATTCTCATGCCCCGTCGCAATAATTATATCCTCTCTCGGCACCCCCCTACGGCACATTATGGTAGAAAAAGTATGTCTTGCAGAATGGGTGTGAAGCAGTTCATAGAGGGGTTTGGTATATTTGACGCCATCCTCCTCATAGGTTATAGGTTCGTTAAGACCTGCTTCCTGGGCTATGACTCTTAACTCATCATTTAATCCTCTTCGTTTTTCCTTATAATATTTGACTTCCGTACCGGTATATTTATTTATAATTTCTTCTGCCATCGGAACTAGAGGAATGATAGCCCTGGCTCCGGTCTTCTGCTGGACGATAGATATTGTACCGTTCTCCTCATCCCTTTCGTTATCACCGTTGAAAAACTTATGCATATCACTGACGCGTTGCCCCACGAGGCATTGAAGCACGAACAAGTCTCTTATCTCTGTATTCTTTTCGACTTGCTTCTCGGTGCCGCTCGGTTGGTACTCATAGAGTTGTTTAATCTGCTCTTCTGTCAGTGCTACCTCTTTATTACGCGCCAGTTCCTTGTTGGATTTGTCTTTCACAAGGTCAAAGCTTTCAAGATTACTCTCTTCCCACTTGAAAGGGATGTCAAGACGTTTGGAAGCTTTTCTGAGCACAGAAAAGAATGTACCTTTTATGATATTCTTCACAGTGGAAGCTTTCTTGCCTTCTTTATTATCTTTAAGTAAGAATTGCTGGTACTTGGTGAATGTTTCCAGGTTCATACTTTCCCAAGTATCAGGTATGGAGTTCTCATCCAGAAACCTTTTGAACTTGTCGATGTTGAATCGGTACTGTTTTTTTGAACTATCCACGATATCCTTCTCCTCTACGATCTGTTTCATGATGAAGGTAGCTGGTTTCTCCGTTTTTTTCTTCATAGTATCCTTATAGATATATTGTTTAAGTAGAATGATGGCCCTGCGTTCTATCTCTTCAGGGTGGTCGCAAAGGTACTGCTTGTATTCCGAAAAATAAAGTTTCAGTTTGCCAATCTTTTCATTGACGATGGTATTGTTCTCGTTGTCCAGCTCAGTCAACCGGCAACTGATATACGCCTCCTGTTTCTTGACGTTCCACTGGTCCGGATATACCCTTACTCCAGTAGAAAGTTTTATCTGCTTGTTCCTGACGCGTGCTACAAAATAAACGTTCGTCGGCTTTTCGGACTTGGGTTTTCTAAGGTTGAATTTGCATCCGATCTCGTTGATGAAAAACTGTGCATTCATAAGGCGGTTCTTTAAGTTCGTTCTTTTTTTACGTTTTTTAATCCCGTTCTTTTAAAGCACTCGGCAACGAAACCGATTAATTTATAGCCCTTTGAGAATATCCTGGAACAAAACTTTTCATTCTCGAACAAAACACCTATTTTTGTCCGACTAATATTGAATGAGAGTGGCAGAATTAGGAAAT
>ERZ827088.1942-NODE-1942-length-23283-cov-7.794300_pt1 | contig 23283 bp, 16 predicted proteins | sample MGYA00519922_ERZ827088 | MGnify/ENA primary metagenome ERZ827088 (study PRJEB31778, sample SAMEA3449254) | human gut metagenome | biome: human gut; feature: human-associated habitat; material: faeces | place: United Kingdom | collected 2010/2012 ...
ATTTTATTGAATCTCGTTCCATGTTATTTAGAAACTGTCTTAATTGGACAACCTCATTTTTAAAATGAAAAGTGATATCCACAAGTTTATTCTTCCAGAAGGCAATCTATTTTTTCCCGGGTCCGGTCCATACGGGGTAAAATATGTGACCCATAATCCACGATAACTCCCTCTTTATCGATTAAGAGATAATACGGGCTCCAGAAAATATGCCAGTTTTTCATAATTTCACGGGTATCCGGATCAGGCCAGAAATACTTTTGTCCTTTCAAATCATAATCGTCCGCCCATTTCCTAATTATTGGGTCATCATCAGCAATCGAAACAAAAGCCACCTCATCATTTTTATATATTTCCGACAAATCATTCAAAATACTAAGATTGTCAATTGCAGCCGGACATCCTCCCCAAAAATTAATCAAGATGACTTTACCCTTATTCGCCTGTATCACTTGTTGTAATTTTCTCATTCCTTCGCCGGCAATAATCATCTTTCCATTTTCGGGGGTAACTCCATACAGCATCGCATCGGAAACCGGTTTCGGATTATTCAAATAAACTTTCTTTGTTTCATATTTTCGAAGCAGAGGTTCGCATAATATCGGCAAGGTCACGTGTCCGTCGAAAAAATCCCTGTTCTCCTCGAAGAAAGTCACATCATTAAACCCCAGGTGTGTATCGAACAGGGAAGCGACCATAAATTGCGACAAGACCTTATTTTTCGTACTACTTGCGGTTCTCATCAGTATTTCGGTACTGTTTTGCAACGTATCCTTTATCAGACCGGGCCGGGTTCGGAATTTGGCAGCCAGCTCGAATAAACGGGAATGTATCACCTCCCCGGTGAACAAATTTTCCAGGGCAGCATCGAAATTGAAAAATCCGGCAGGCACCGTATCACCGGTCAGGAAGGAATGCAGCGATCCATATTCGAGCAATAAATCATAATATTCGGCTTCCAGCCCTTTCATGATCCACTTTTGCAAATCTTTTCCGATCTGGTATTTCTTTGCAAACCTCAATATTCTTTGTAAACGAACTTCCCGTTCATTATCCATTTTTTTTCGAAATGCAGTAACCGGTAATTTCTGGTCGTCCGTTCCCGCCCGCTGTTCCAGGTAATAGCCTTCACCATCGGTATATGCGTAGAGATCCTGATTCAATTTCCCGGCAGTACCCGAAAACTCCACTTTATTCAGCTTAGCAAAATCCAATTCGATATGCAAACTGTCTCCCGGACGTATCAACAGATAAGGGATAAAGGTCTCTATCGAAATATCACGCAAAGCCAAAGGCTGAAAACGAAAAGTAAAAGTGTGATCGGGCCTGATCGCGCATTCCTGTATTGTCTGTGCATTCCAGTAAGAAGGAATAATCACCTTTAAAGCACTTTGCTGAGGATAAACCTGCCTATTCTTGATATGACCTGTAATCACGGCATAAGCCAAAGGATTCACCGTTTCTTTTTTCTTTTCCCGCCCACAAGCAAGAACGACAAACATCAGTAAAATCAAGCAACCGAATCTCATTTATTATTTTTTAGTTAAAACCTTCCCTCTATCTTATTCCGTACTCCTCGATCTTACGGTAAAGGGTTGTCAGGCCGATGTGCATCAAACGGGCAGCCTCGGTCTTGTTTCCTCCGGTATATTGCAATACTTTCCGTATATGTGCTTTTTCCACCTGGGCCAGGTCGAATTCAGAGTATCCTTTTCCGCCTTCACTTTCCAAAACCGACTGCTGAATATCGAAGGGCAAATCGCTTACGGTCAATACCGCACCGTCGGCAATGATCATACTTCGTTCGATCACATTACGTAATTCCCTGACATTTCCTTTCCAGACATGTTTTTTCAAGGTTCCCAAATATTCAGGTGTAATCTCTTCTATCTTTTTCCCCACACCCGGTCCGAACATTTTCACGAAAGCCCGGACATACAATTCGATATCTTCTATCCGTTCACGCAGAGGAGGGAGTTGAATCCGAAAAACAGACAAGCGGTAATACAAATCTTCACGGAAATGCCCGGCCTCGATCTCTTTCTGAAGGTCTCGGTTCGTAGCGGCTATAATTCTGACATTTACTTTAATAGGACGGGTATCCCCCACTTTTATGAACTCGCCACTTTCCAGTACCCGTAGTAGTTTCGCCTGCAAATCGAAAGCCATTTCACCGATCTCATCCAGAAAGATCGTTCCCTGATCGGCTTCCTCGAACAGTCCTTTCTTTTCCTTCAAAGCCCCGGTAAAGGCCCCCGCTTTATGGCCGAAGATCTCACTCTCGAGCAGTTCTTTGCTAAAAGCCGAACAATTGACCGCCACAAACGACTTGCCCGCCCGGCTACTATGCTGATGTATGGCCTGAGCAAAGACTTCTTTGCCGGTTCCTGTCTCACCGGTCAATAATACAGGTACATCCGTCACAGAAACTTTTCTGGCCAACTCTACAGCCATCCGGATAGGCTTCGATTTCCCGAGAATCGACTCAAAGGAATACTTTTGTCCGACCTGTTTCTCCAATTGTTGCAAACGCCTGGCCATCTCTACTTTTTCCATAGCACGGCTGAGCAAAGGAATAATTTTGTTATTGTCGTCTCCTTTGGTTATATAATCGAATGCACCGTTTTTTATCGCTTGTACTCCATCCGGGATATTCCCATGGGCGGTCAGCAGGATAATCTCGGTCAAAGGTCCGAACCGCTTTATTTCTGTTATAAGATCGACACCGCTTCCATCCGGTAAGCGGACATCACAGATGATCACATCGGGATTTTGCTGTTCCACTTGTTTCAACCCAGCCTTACAACTGTCGGCCTGAATGACTTCATAACCTTCCAATCCAATAATACGGGCCAATAGTCCCCGTAACTGATTTTCATCATCGATGATTAACACCTTACCCATTATACCCAGAATTAAATCGGTCTACAAACTTTATGAACTTAAATTAATTATACCTACTTCTGTTCGTAAAAGTAAAAAGTAAAAGACAAATGCCCAAAGGTTTGACCGGAAAATCCTAAATTTGCCGCATGGATTCATTGATCGATTTAGGATATTGGGGATTATTTATCGGTTCTTTTTTGGCTTCTACCCTCATTCCGATGAGTGCGGATGTATTACTGGTGGGTATCCTGACTCTAGGCGGAAATGTATGGGCCTGCCTGGTTATCGCCACAACCGGCAATTGGCTGGGAGGACTCACTTCATACTGGATCGGTTGGCTGGGCCGCTGGGAATGGATCGAACGCTGGCTGAAGGTGAAGGAAGAAAAGCTCCTCCGTCAGAAAAAAAACATAGACCGTTATGGAGTATGGCTGGCCCTGTTTACCTGGCTTCCGCTTATCGGTGACTTATTGGCCGTCGCCCTGGGATTTTACAAAATCAAACCTTATGCCTCGGCCATCTACATGTTAATCGGCCGTTTCGCCCGCTTCCTGCTTTGGACCTGGCTCTACCTGCAATACGGAGAACGATTTTTTTAAACTTTCTCTCTTTACCGCCCCTCTCACCATTTCCACTATTTTTTCTGTTCTCTTGCCTCTCGCCGTTTTATCTGTCGTCACCGTTTTATCCGTTTCCACCGTCCCAACAACTTTCCTTCCCCCTTTACGTATTTGTAAGAGCACGATCAAACCTCTGCAAATGGGACATGACTTTATCATATTAGCGACCACCGAATTTTGGGAGCATTATGGCTATTTAGGATTGTTTGCCGGTTCGTTTTTGTCTGCACTTTTTATTCCTTTAGGTGCAGACCTATTATATGTAAGTATGTTAGCTATGGGATTCAACCCCTGGCTCTGTCTTTTCGTAGCGACAACCGGTGGTTGGATCGGAGGATTGGTGATTTATGGAGTCGGTTATGCCGGCAATGCCACCCGGATACGGAAATTATTCCATATCAAAGAAGAACAATTGCTGAAACAGAAAAATAAAATCAAAAAATACGGGGGCCTGATGGCACTCCTGGTCTGGATTCCCGTTATCGGCGATATTTCGAATGTAGCACTCGGCTTCTATAAGACGAAACGAACCCATACTTTTATCCTGATGTTTATCGGCAGAATGTGCCGCTTTCTGCTATGGACGCTATTGTTCCTGATCTTTTCAAGCCGTTTTATCAAATTTTTCGATAAACTCTGATTTCCAATCAAAAACTACCGATCAAAGAAGTCAGATTAGAGGTAAATAAGCGAACGGCTATTGCCAACAAGATAATACCGAATAATTTACGCATTACGTACACTCCGCTTTTACCGAACAGACGTTCTACATAATACACATAGCGCAATACCAGATACACCAATGCCATATTCATCGCGACAGCGATGATGATATTGAGAATATTATATTCCGCCCGCAACGACAACAAAGTGGTAAACGAAGCCGCCCCGGCAATCAAAGGAAATACCAGCGGAACGATCGTAGCCGACCCGCAAGGACTATCGTTTTTAAATATCTCGACACCGAAGATCATCTCTACCGCTAAAACCAGCAACACCAAAGCACCGGCAACGGCAAAAGAAGAAATATCGACATTGAATAATCCCAATAATGCCTGCCCGATAAACAAAAAGGCTACTAATATAACAAAAGAAATAATAGCTGCCTTTCCAGCCTCTATTTTCTGATTCTTTTCACGCAAACTAATGATAATCGGAATGGCTCCCAGAATATCGATTACAGCAAACAGTACCATAAAAGCACTGATAATTTCTTTAAAGCTAAAATAAATGTCCATCGTGTGTATTTTTATCAACAAAAGAGCTGTTTTGTTTAAAATAAAACAATCAAACCCTTCGTAGTTAAATTTAAGACAACAAAAATACTACTTTCTAAAGAAAAAACAGGTACTTTTCCGATAAATTTTAATTCCGGATTCCGGGACGGACCTTTCATCCCGTTTTCGGTCCGTTTCTCTTTTTTCTTCCTACAGCAAGTTAATTTTTATCCGCTGTAACAGTCTCCATTTCAGCTTTACTCCGGCTACCGGTTACCAGATAGACCCCTCCGAATATCAAAGCTACTGAAATGATTTTCACAAAATTAAAAGTATCCATTCCCCAACACACAGCAACAATACTAGCCACCAAAGGCTGAACATAATTATACATACCGGCAACAGTCGGGCGTAGATTTTTTTGCCCGATGACTATCAACACATAACTAATAAAAGTACTCCCCACCACGATAAATATCAATGCTCCGATTTCAGTGCTTTGCAAACTCTTCCACCCTGTATGGAGCAAATCATGATAAGAGAAGGGCAAAGCACAAATAAAAGCATAGGTAAACATCCATTTCATGATGGTAATCAAGGAATATTTATTCACAAAATTTTTAAATAACACAAAATAAAGAGCGTAACTTAATTGTGCCAACAACACCAATAAATCTCCCCAGATATAATGATTTCCAGCCGCTTTAACCTCCGAAACCTGATGGCTCCCTAAAATCAGCAACAACGCCCCGGTAGCTCCGACTGCAATCCCCAGTACTTTTTTCCTGTAATCGGTTCTTTCAAATAAATCGCCGCTAAAACCATGGCGAGCAAAGGCATACTGGTGGTGATGATGGACGCATCTACCGGAGAAGTCATTCCCACCCCGAAAATAAAACATCCCTGATTAAAAACAATAGCCAGGAGAGATGCCCCCAACAATTTTAATAGATCTTTAGGAGTCACCCGTTCAGGTTTCTGAAAGAATGAAGCGATCCAAAATAACACCATAGCCCCCGTAATCCTCAGATCAGTTACAACGAGAGGAGTAACCGCACCTCCTACCATTACAAATTTTGCCATGGGAGACATCAATCCCCACATCACATTAGCCCCCAACATCGAGCCATGTCCTTTCAGTTTCATCAGATTCATATCGGAATGAATTAAATACAAAAAAGAACCGACTTCAGTCAGTTCTTTTGAGTGTAGCGCTAAGGGGAATCGAACCCCTGTTTTAAGAATGAGAATCTTACGTCCTAACCCCTAGACGATAGCGCCATTTCGAGTATTTTAAAAAAGCCTGCTTTTGCAGACTTTCCCCAGAGCTGTTAGTGAGATTTGAACTCACGACCTCTTCCTTACCAAGGAAGTGCTCTACCCCTGAGCTATAACAGCATTCACTTTTACTTTCGTTCAGGCTACCCTTATTTGAAAGCGGTACAAAGGTAGTGGTTTTACAGTAGAATACAAATTTTTTGTAGTATTTTTTTAGATTTCGATCAGTTTTTATCAATAATTGAAATAAACTACTGAAAATCAATAATAAAATAAGCAAAGCAGTTTCCGGTATTCGTGTTCGGGTCCCTGAACACGAATACCGGAAACTGCTTTGCTTATCCTCCCTTAGCGTCTCGGAATATCGACCGAAGTTTCTTTTTGACCTTTAAGATGCTCAGAAAAGAAATCCACCAGCCGCCAATAGAAATATTCGTCCATATCTCCGAAACTATGACGTTGCCCCGGAAGAATCAGCATCTCGAAACGCTTATTAGCCCGGATCAAAGCATTCACAACACGGATCGTATTCGCATCATGGACATTATTATCGATATCACCATGTACAAGCATCAAATGACCTTTCAATTGCTTAACAATTTCGGGATTCGTGGCTATTTTATAGACAAAGGTAGTATCTCCTTTTTCCGAAACGACTTCTTTCACACCATGATGTGTCTCGCTCCACCAACGGTTATAAATCCGGTTGTCGTGGTTCCCGGCACAGGATACCGCAGCTTTATAAAAATCGGGATATTGACAAATTGCAGCTGTAGACATAAAGCCACCTCCCGAATGACCGTGTATGCCGACTCTGTCGATATCTATAAACTTATGGCGGGCAGCCAATTGTTCGACGGCTACTTTATGATCGGCCAAAGGATAATCACGCATATTCCCATAACCATAATTATGATACCATTTGGAGCGGGAAGGATGTCCACCCCGCTGTCCTACCGCAATCACAATGAATCCGGCCTGAGCCAAACGATCCGTCCGTACACTCATCCGGGTAAAAGGGTAATATACAGCTTCAACCTGGGGGCCCGGATAAACATAATCGATAATGGGATATACCTTGGTCGAATCGAAATCGTAAGGTTTATACATCACCCCGTATAAATCCGTCACCCCATCGGCAGCCTTGACGACAAAAGGTTCCGGAAACCGATAACCGGCCGCTTTCAATTGCGAAAAATCACTCTCCTGGATAGTCATCACTTTATTCCCCTCCCGGTCTAACAGATCGGCACAAGGAATCGTATTCACCCTCGAATAATTATCCACAACGAAACGGGCATCGTCATCTATTTTTACTTTATGAAAATACTCCCCTTTTGTTATCCGTTTCAGTCCACTCCCATTTACATTCACTTTATACAGCTGTTCATAATACGGATTTTCTCCCTCTTCCTTACCATTCCCCACAAAATAGATCGTCCGTGTAGCTTCATCCACTTTCAGCACCTGCTCCACATGCCAGGGGCCTTTCGTGATCCGGTTTTTAAGATTTCCCTGATCATCGTATAAATATAAATGAGCCCATCCGTCACGTTCACTCCAATGAATCAACTCCTTACCCTTATTCAAGACAGCCAAAGGCCGCGTTTCCTGATAAGTATTCATCCGCTCCTGAATAATCGGCACAATCGAATCCTGCCCGATCGTATAAGAGCAGATATCAATACGATGAAGGTCCCGGCTACTACGAACCAGAAAAAAACGGTCGTTATCTCCCAGCCAAACCGGTGATACATACTCCATGTCCCGCTGTTTCTGTTCTGCAGGTTTATAGGATAAACTCAGATTTTGATTCTTAAACGCCGCTACTTTTATTTCCTTACGAACATTATTCTGCATATCGAATACATAAAGATGCTCCTCAGGGGCTTCCATCTCTCCAGGCATCTGATATTTATAAGTTTCCAACGTAGGACGTGGCTGAGCGATAGAATTGATCACCCACAATTCCTTTACTGCCCGGTCGTCGGATACCGTTACCGCAAAGTGTCTGGAATCGGGAGACCAACATCCCGATACCCGCCGGCGTTTACCGTTGCAAAGCGTATCGGTATTCAACATACTGTAAGGAATACCATAACCGAAATCCTTCACTCCGTCTTGTGTCAATTGAATCTCGAGAATCGTACTGTCCTTCTCGTTTTTCCGGGCTTTCTCATAATCTTCCCGACTCATCCGGAAAAGGTTACAATCCTTAGCATATACCACCGTCTGGCCATCGGGAGAAAAATTTCCCCATCCCAATTTTTTCGGTTCCTTTTCCTGCCCTTTCAGATGAGTAAGTTTACGGGAAGGATAATCATAAGAGAAATAAAAGACTTCTTTTTCTCCTTTCTTCTTGTCTTTCTCCTCTTTTTTCGGTTTCACTTCTTGCGAAGATTCCACCTCAAAAGTAAATGTCCGGCCATCTTCTTTTGCCTTGAGATTACGTACCGGCAGATGACGGGCCTCGAAAGGATCATGAACGATCTCTGTCAGCTGAGCAGCCAGTTCATCCCGGTCGAACAGCAGATTTTTGGTACGCGCAGCCGGATCGACCACATACCAAAAAGTTCCTTCACTCGTTTTATACTCGAACCAGAAACGATTTCCTTTCTGAAACCAATGCGGATCGACCAAAGTAGAAAACAACATATTCTTCAGCTTATCTCCGGTAAACTTTTCTGCCTGCAAATATTCAGGTAACCTCTCTTGCGAAAATACCTTACCGGCACAACAGAGGCCGATAAATAAAAAAATAATAATCCGATTTTTTTTCATATAATAACCATTTCAACGTTGTGTACAAAAATACACATTTTTAGGGATTCCGGGACGGGTCTGTCCCGGAATCCCTAAGGAAGTTCCCGAGCAAGATAAGGAGCAGTAACGGAATTTGTGGATTCCAGTAAAGCTGAAGGAGTTCCGGCAAAAAGTTTTTCCCCTCCCATCAGCCCTCCCCCCGGCCCCAATTCGATCACATAATCCGCAGCTTTTAAGACATCCAGGTTATGTTCGATGAGATAGATTGTATTTCCCTGATCGACCATCGTATCGAAAAGCCGGAGAATATGGTGGATATCTTTCACATGGAGCCCGTCGGTGGGTTCGTCTAAAATGAAAACCTTACCTTTACTATCCAGGTATGAAGCCAATTTGACCCGTTGCAGTTCACCTCCGGAAAGGGTAGAGAGGGATTGATTCAAGTGGAGATAACCGAGCCCGACTTGCATCAAAGGCCTGAGTTTTTGTTCTATACTACTACCTTCAAATCGAAGGGAAGCTTTACGTACCGTCAAGTCCATCGTTTCTGCTATATTAAAGCCATCGACCCGATATTGCAGAACTTCCTTCGAATAACGCAAACCTCCGCAGGCCTCACATACCGTCTCGATCGAATCCATAAACGCCATGTCGGAAACAATGACCCCTTTTCCATTACAAAGTGGACATCCCCCCTTTCCGTTAAAAGTAAACATACTCAGGCTAGTTCCACACCGGCGGGCAAAGAGTTTTCGGATATCGTCAGCCACACCGAGATAAGTTGCAGGAGTAGAACGCAAGCTGATCCCGATACTCTTTTGGCTGATATAGACCACTTCTTCCGGGTAATTCTCCCGGAAACATTGCATCAGAGAACTTTTTCCCGATCCGGCTACTCCGGCTACAACTGTCAGTATCCCTAAAGGGAATCGGATAGTCAGGTCCTTCAAATTATGCATCCGGGCATGCTCTACGGTAAACCAGGCAGTAGGTTTCCTGAACTGAGCTTTAAGGGGCGTTTTTCCGGCTATCATTTGTCCGGTCAGGGTATTACTCCGGAGGAGGCCCGGATAATCTCCTTCATACAAAATATAGCCTCCTTCAACTCCCGAGCCTGGTCCAAGATCGACAATATGGTCCGCAATTCGGATCAATTCCTTGTGGTGTTCGACCAAAAGTACCGTATTTCCATGGTCCCGGAGTTTTCGAACAGATTCCTTCAAGAGATGGATATCATGGCTATGTAAACCGACACTGGGTTCATCCAGAACATAAAGGATATCGGATAATCCGGAATTAATGTATTTCGCAATTTTACAACGCTGCGCTTCTCCCCCGGACAGAGTTCCCATACCCCGGTCGAGTGTCAGATATCCCAAGCCGATTTCCAATAAGGCGGTTAAACGGGTTTGTAATACCTGTTTCAGATCTCCAGCCAAAGAATCGGTGACTCCTTCAAGCCAAATAAGCATTTCGGGAATGGGGAGTTGTGTAACCTCTGCAATATTTTTTCCTCTAATCCGACAAGTCAATACGATGGGATTCAACCGGGTACCGCAGCAATCGGGACAGACTCCCATCGTTACCATAGGCTCCAGAAGCTTTTGATGTAATTTTCCTTCCTCTGAATTGATAATACTACGATACATCCGGGTCACCAGACCTTCGTACTTCGCTGTTTTAGGCCAATTGGAAGGAGGATTCTTCAATTTGATTTGAGGAGAATATAAAAACAGTTTCAGTTCTTCCGGTGTATAATCTTTTATTTTCTTATTCAAATCGAATAATCCGGAATGGGCATATCTGATCCAGCGCCATTCACCCGGTTGGAAAGCTGCATAATGAATCACATCCGGGTCATTCAGCGATTTGTCGAAGTCCACCAACTTATGTACATCGAGTTCTCTGACTTCTCCCAGTCCGTCACAACGGGTACATCGGCCTTGAGGGTGATTGAAAGAAAAAGTATCGGAATAGCCGACATGGGGTGAACCGATCCTCGAGAACAACAAACGGAGGAGGGAATAAATATCGGTGTAAGTACCTACTGTCGAACGGGCATTGGCTGTCGGTTTTTTTTGGTCGATTACGATGGCTACCGGCATATTCTCAATCTTATCGACATGAGGCCGACCGTATTTAGGCAGATACTGCTGAACAAAACTAGGAAAGGTTTCATTCAATTCGCGCCGGGAAGTCGCCGCTATCGTATCCAGTACCAACGATGATTTTCCCGATCCCGATACACCGGTAAAAATCGTGATTTTCTTTTTAGGGATTTGTAAGGAAACATGCTTCAAATTGTTTTCATAGGCCCCTTTAATGACGATGTATTCTGTTCCAGCCATAGCTTATTTCGATTAAAGTCCGTAAAGTTCAGTTTATAAAATTCATCGTCCCGATAAATTCAGGACAAATATAGGGCAATCGGTTTGTTTTAAATTCTACCCTCACCCAATATTTAAGTCTGAACTTTTCATTTTGGCCATTGTTTCTGTATCTTTGCCATCATCAGAAGTTTTTTAGTGACCATTTTATGAAGAGAATATTTTTATGTTTGTATTTTTTGCTGACACTAGCAGCAGGATTACAGGCCGAAAATCTGGCAGAGGCAACCTATAATCTAAGGAATGCCTATCGGAGTGATTCTTTGAAAGGCAATGACTGGGGACAGCATTATCCTTATATTGCCGGGGTAGTACAGTTCTACGGATTCGATATATTCGGAACTCAGGAAAGCTTCTGTGATCAATTACAGGATTTAAAGCGAACTTTACCCGAATATGATTATATCGGAGCGAGACGTGACGATGGAAAAAAAGCGGGCGATACACAGGAAAAAGTCAACACTGCCGGTAACTTTCCGCAAGAAGTGTTTTCGGATAAATATACAGCATATACTCCATCGGATCATTTTCCGGTGATTTAATTGTTAAAGAACAAAAATAAACAAATATGGAATATCATATAGATCCCGTTGATTTTATCGTAGGAAAGACCGGAGGAGAAAACCGGGCGGTACGCAACCTACTCGATTTATTTGCAGAAGGGGCTACGATTCCTTTTATTGCCCGGTACCGTAAAGAGAAAACCGGTAATATGGATGAAGTACGAATCGGGGAAATCAAAACTTTATATACTCAGTTTCAGGAACTCGAAAAAAGGAAAAATGCTGTTTTAGATACGATCCGGGAACAGGAAAAACTGACTCCTGGTTTAGAAAAACAGATCCGGGAATGTCAGGATATCCGGATACTGGAAGATCTCTATCTGCCCTTTAAACCTAAAAAGCAAACCCGGGCAGCGAAGGCCAAAGCGAAGGGATTGGAACCGCTGGCAGCTCTTCTGATGCGGCAGGAAAACGGGGATATTGCGGTCAAGGCAGCCCGTTTCGTAAAAGGTGAGATACAGGACACAGAAGAAGCTTTACAGGGAGCCAGGGATATCATGGCCGAATGGGTAAACGAGAGCGAAGCAGCACGTAACCGGGTTCGCCGTCTGTTGGAACGGGAGGCGGTTATCACGGCCAAAGTAGTGAAAGGCAAAGAGCAGGAAGGTGAAAAATATACCGATTACTTCAATTTCCAGGAAAGTCTGAAACGTTGCCCTTCTCACCGGATACTAGCTATCCGGCGTGGAGAAGCAGAAGGGATTCTCAAAGTTTCTTTAAGCATCGACGAAGAGAACGCCTTAAAGAATTTAGAGCGGATTTTTATAAAAGGAGACAATGAGAGTGCCCGGCAAGTCTGGCTGGCAATGAAAGACGGCTACAAAAGATTGTTGTTTCCGTCCATCGAAGCCGAATATATGACCTTATCCAAACAGAAAGCAGATAGCGAGGCTATCCGGGTCTTTGCAGAAAACTTACGGCAACTGTTACTCGCTTCTCCTTTAGGTAATAAACGGGTATTGGCTATCGATCCGGGATTTCGTACAGGTTGTAAAGTGGTATGCCTGGATGAAACCGGCAAACTGGTTCATAATGAAAATATTTACCCCCACCCTCCCCGCAATGAGTATAAGCAAGCGGCAGCCAAAGTGACGAATATGGTAGCGACCTACGACATTCAGGCCATCGCTATCGGGAACGGTACGGCCGGACGGGAAACAGAAAAATTTATCCAGACATTACGCTTCGACCGGAAGGTACAGGTGTTTGTCGTCAGTGAAAGTGGGGCTTCCGTTTATTCGGCCTCTAAAATTGCCCGGGAAGAATTTCCGGAATACGATGTGACGGTGCGGGGGGCCGTCTCGATCGGCAGACGATTGATGGATCCTTTAGCCGAATTGGTCAAAATCGATCCTAAATCGATCGGTGTCGGACAGTATCAGCATGATGTGGATCAAGGCGGACTGAAAGAAGCGTTGGATCGGGTTGTCGAATCGTGTGTGAACAAGGTCGGAGTGAATGTGAATACCGCCAGTAAATATTTGCTGACCTATATTTCCGGTTTAGGACCGGCCTTAGCTGAAAACGTGGTGGCTTATATTCAGGAAAACGGAGCGTTGAAAAGCCGTGAAGAACTGAAAAAAGTGAAACGTATGGGAGCGAAAGCTTTTGAACAAAGTGCCGGCTTTCTGAGGATCGAAGGGGCCGGAAATCCTTTGGATAATTCTGCTGTTCATCCGGAATCGTATTATATCGTTGAAAAAATGGCCCGCGATCTGGGTGTCGGCGTTCATGAACTGATCGGAAACGAAACACTGTGTGGCCGGATAGAACCTCAACGGTATGTGGATGAAAAAACGGGCCTGCTGACCCTGAAAGATATTGTGGCAGAATTGAAAAAACCGGGGAGAGATCCCCGGACAATGGCGAAAGTATTCAGTTTTGCCGAAGGCATTTCAAAAATCGAAGATCTGCAGGTGGGTATGGTAATTCCGGGAATCGTTACCAATATTACCGGTTTCGGAGCTTTTGTCGATGTCGGAGTGAAACAGGACGGTTTGGTACATATTTCAGAAATTGCCGATCGTTATGTAACCGATCCTGCAGCAGAACTGGTACTGAATCAACAAGTGATGGTAAAGGTTGTACAAGTGGAACCCGGGCGTAAACGAATCGGCCTTTCAATACGCCAGGCGCAGAGTAAAGATTAAATTTAAAATCCATAGATTTATGAAAAAACAGTTGTTTTTTATAATCCTGTTGGGAGTAGTAGAATTATTGGCCGGATGCCGCCCCGAAGGGAAGGAACCGGAAACCGGAGTAAGCATCGGGTTGGCCCGGCAACGCAAACAAGATATAAGCAATTTGCAATACCGGCTGAAATTCCGGATTCCTGAAAATAAACAGGAAGAGGTCATCGGGAAAGTACAGATCACACTGAAGCAGGAAAAAGTACAGCCTGTCGTATTGGATTTTCGCGAAGATCCCCACAAAGTGAAACAACTGAAAGTGAATGGACGACCGGATTCGATCCGGATTTCGAATGAACATATTGTAGTAGGGACCGATTACCTGAAAAAAGGAGCGAATGAGATCGAGATCGATTTTATTGCCGGTAATCAATCCCTGAACCGGAACGATGAATTTTTATACACCTTGTTGGTACCCGAACGTGCCCGAACCTTATTTCCTTGTTTCGACCAACCGGACATGAAAGCTGTTTTTACCTTGCAGCTGGATATCCCGGAGCAATGGGTAGCCGTAGCCAATGCAGCCGTCGAGTCCGAAACCCTCCATGAAGGCCGGAAACTGATCGCTTTTCAGCCGACCCAACCCCTGAGTACCTATTTATTTTCTTTTGTAGCCGGGAAATGGCAACAACTGGCAGAAAGCCGGGACGGCAAAACGATAGTCATGTATTACCGGGAAACCGATCCTCAGAAAGTGGCCCAGCATACGATCATTTTCGATCAGGTTTTCGCTTCTCTGAAATGGCTCGAGGACTATACCGGAATCCCCTATCCGTTCGATAAATACGATCTGGTGATTGTACCGGGATTTCAGTTCGGTGGTATGGAACATCCGGGTGCGGTGTTATACAATGATAAACGCATGTTCTTAGGGCCGCATCCGACCATAGAAGAAGAACTGGGACGGATGGAACTGATCGCCCACGAAACGACACATATGTGGTTTGGAGATGCCGTGACAATGGCCTGGTTCGACGATGTGTGGACCAAAGAAGTATTCGCCAATTATTTTGCCTCCCAGATGACCCGGCCGGAGTTTCCGGGAGTCAATCACCTTCTGAACGATTTGCGTAATTTTTATATTCCGGCTTATGCGGAAGACCGTACAGCCGGCTCAACCTCGATAAAACAACCTTTGGAAAACTTAAAGGATGCCGGTTTGATTTACGGACAGATTGTCTATGATAAAGCGCCCATCGTTATGAATATGTTACTGAAACTATTGGGAGAAGAAGCTTTTCAAAAAGGTATCCGGGAATATTTGCAGACTTATTTATATGGGAATGCCACATGGGATAATCTGATTACTATTCTCAATAAGTATACCGATAAGGATCTGGTGGCCTGGAGTAATAGTTGGGTAAATGAAAAAGGGATGCCGGAAATTTCCGCTTCGTGGCATGACCGGACCTTGGTCGTGCGGCAAAAAGATCCCTGGCATAGAGGATTGAGTTGGCCACAAAATATAAGTGTAGCCCTCTATGAGGGAAAAAATGCAGATACACTCCAGTCCTCTGTGCATGAAGTGACTTTGGTATCCGATTCTGCGGTGACCGTTTTTCAGAACCGGTCTGCGGATGAGTCCTGCATTTTTCTGAATCAAAATGGTGAAGCCTATGGCTATTTCGTACTGGATCAGCGGACGATTACCTATGCTTTAGCGCATTTGAATACTTTCGCGAAAGCACCTGAAACCCGTTTGGCTTTATTGATCAATTTGAATGAAAACCGTCTGCACGGCCGTGTAGATGGTTTGGCTTTTGCCCGGATGTTGATCAGTAATTTGAAAACCGAAACCGAACCTTTGATTATTTCTACTTCGATCGCCTATTTGAATGAGATGGCCCTGCACGGACAGATTGCAGGAAGTGAAGAGCTTGAAGAAAGCCTGCTCGGATTAGCACGCAAACCGGGAGGAAAAGGTTGTCAACAGGCTGCTTTCAGGGCTTTGCTCGGAACCTTCCGGCAACCGGCGACGACACAGGAAATTTACCGGATGTGGAAAGAACAGAAATCTTTTACCGGCTTGGCTTTAGGAGAGAGCGATTATACTAAAATGGCTTATGAATTGGCTGTACGTATGCCTGAAAAATATGAGGAAATCAGGGCGACACAGGCGACCCGTATTCAGGACCCCGACCGGAAAAGAGAATTTAACTTTATTGTCCGGGCCGTAGCTCCTGAAACAGAAACGCGGGATTCCCTATTTCGGTCTTTATTGATCGCCGGGAACCGTCGGATAGAACCTTGGGTTACCCAGATCGTCGGATATCTCAACCACCCTCTCCGGCAACAGCAAGCCGTGAAGTACATCAGGCCGGCTTTACAGGAATTACAGGAAGTGCAGCGTACCGGAGATATCTTTTTCCCCAAGAACTGGATTTCAGCTACATTGCGCGGACATAATTCCCCGGAAGCGGCACAAGTAGTCCGGCAATTTCTGGAACAACATCCTGATTATCCCGTTTTGCTGAAAAATAAGATTTTACAAAGTGCCGACCATTTGTACCGATAAAATATTCAGGCATATACGGTGATTTTAATGGTGTCCTTTACTATTTGAAGGGCAATATAAAGAATATTTCCATTTCGTATAAAATCGGAGTAAGTACCAATAACCAGTTGGCTTTCCGGTATACTTACAGAGTCTGGCATTTCATCGGCCAGAAGTTCCCTGCTTTACGTCAAACGGTCAATGATTTCGAATATCATGTGTTTATTGCAGAGGAAAGAGGAGACAAATACCGGAGGATCTCTACCGGGATTACCATCCATGATGCCTTTCGGAAACAGGAGAAATAGGATTTTATAACTGATTTGAAACTAAGCCCCTGAGTTCACGTAAAGGGATAAAACGGATAGGTTATGAATGAAAAAAAGTCATTTTATGTGATCGGTATGAGTTGTGCCGGTTGTGCTGCCAATATTCAACAGGCATTATCCGAACGTAAGGGTGTCATAGAAGCCAGAGTAAATTTCGCCGCTTCAGACGTCATAGTGGAATATAACCCTACGCTTGTTTCCGATAAAGATTTGCAAAAAACGGTACAGGAAGCAGGCTACGATCTGTTGTTGGAAAATGAGACAGAGCCTGAACAGGCCGAAATTTTACAACGAGAAGCCTATGATAAACTACGCCGGAAAACGATAGGAGCGTTATTGCTATCCCTCCCTGTTTTTGTGATCGGGATGTTTTTTATGCATATACCCTATGGCAACTGGATCATGCTGGGATTTACCTTACCGGTCCTACTGGTATTCGGAAGGGATTTTTTCATTAATGCCTGGCGACAATTGAAACATGGACATGCCAATATGGATACTTTGGTGGCGGTCAGTACAGGAGTTGCCTTTCTGTTCAGTCTGTTCAATACCCTATGGCCCACCTATTGGACGGACCGGGGACTGGAAGCTCATATTTATTATGAAGCGGCAGCAGTGATCATCGCTTTAATTTTATTAGGCCGTTTATTGGAAAGCCGTGCAAAATCGAATACTTCGACAGCTATCCGTAAACTGATCGGATTACAGCCCAAAGAGGTGATCCGGATTCTCGAAGACGGTACGGAACAGGTGATCCCGATCAAAGCAGTACAACCCGGAGACATACTATTGGTGAAACCCGGAGATAAAATTCCGGTCGACGGCAGTGTCACAGAAGGAGTTTCTTTTGTCGACGAGAGCATGATTACCGGCGAACCGGTACCTGTCGAGAAAGTGACCGGTACACATGTCTATACAGGTACGATCAATCAGAAAGGGAGTTTTAAATTCATGGCCGAAAAAGTCGGGAGCGAGACTATTTTAGCCCAGATTATCAAGATGGTACAGGAGGCCCAGGGTAGTAAAGCTCCGGTACAACAGTTGGTCGACAGAATTGCTGCTATTTTTGTACCTGCCGTAATCGGTATCGCAGCGCTTACTTTTATCGGCTGGATGATTGCCGGTGGAGAACTCGCTTTTACACATGCCTTGCTGACCTCGGTAACTGTATTGGTTATCGCCTGTCCCTGTGCATTGGGATTGGCGACCCCGACGGCAATTATGGTAGGTATCGGCAAAGGGGCTGAGAACAATATTCTGATCCGGGATGCACAGAGCCTGGAACAATTGTGTAAAGTACAAGCCGTAGTTTTAGATAAAACCGGAACGATTACCGAAGGGAAACCTGTGGTTACCGATATTTTCTGGAATCCGGGGATAGATTTACGGCACAGTATGGAAGTTTTATTGTTTATGGAAAGCCGTTCCGAACATCCTCTGGCCGATGCTGTGGTACTCCATCTGACGGAAGAAGGGATAAAGACGAATCTGAAGGGAGAATTCAATAGTCTGACGGGACAGGGCATACAAGGTATGATCAATGGGGAATCCTATTTTGTAGGGAATCGCCGTTTGCTGGAAATGAACGGAATCTCCCGGGAAAGTAAACAGGCAGAACAAGCCGATGCTTGTAGTCTGGAAGGGAAAACCGTCGTTTATTTTGCCGATAGCAAACAAGTGTTGGCTTTAATTGTCATCGCCGACCGGATGAAGCCAGGGGCTGTAAAAGCTATCGAACGTTTGCAGGCAGAAGGTATTGAAGTATATATGCTCACCGGAGATAATCGGATCACAGCCCGGGCCGTAGCCGATAGTATCGGCCTGAAACATTTCAAGGCAGAAGTCATGCCATCGGATAAAGCCGATTTCGTGAAGGAACTACAACAACAGGGCAAGATTGTAGCGATGGCAGGTGACGGTATCAACGATTCGCAGGCTTTGGCCCAAGCCGATGTCAGCATCGCAATGGGAAAAGGTTCGGATATTGCAATCGATGTGGCGAAGATCACTTTGATTACCTCTGATCTGAATGCTATCCCGAAAGCCTGGGCCCTCTCGAAGCAAACGGTCGCTGCTATCCGGCAAAATCTGTTTTGGGCATTTATTTATAACCTGATCGATATTCCCCTGGCAGCAGGCATTCTCTATCCCTGTTGCGGTTTTTTACTCAATCCGATGATAGCTGCCGCTGCGATGGCTTTCAGTTCGGTTTCCGTCGTTACGAACAGCTTACGCATCAAAGCAAAAAAAATCTGATTTCAATTTTTAAATCTCAATTTCCAATTATTGGGTAACCATTCTGAAGTTTAAGCGTTCGTATGAGTGTAGTTAAATTTATCGGGACGATAAATTTAAGTTTATAAAGTTTTTTAAGAATAGGACATGAAAACATTTAAGTTTAAAACGAATTTGAAATGCAATAATTGTGTTGCCAAGGTTAAATCACAATTGGATATAACAGATGAAATCCAAAGTTGGTCGATCGATCTGAAAAGCCCTGACCGGATTTTGACAATAAAGGCCAAAGATGAGAAAGCTGTTGCATCGGTAGAACGGATACTTGCTGAAGCGGGCTATCTTGCAGAGGTTTACCCGGTTGAATCATATATAACTAAAAACGACAAAACTATGAAGGACGTGAAAAAAGAATCCGATAAACAATCCAAGCCAACTACAATTAAAGGCTGTGGCTGTGGTAATACCGAAAAACCAGGAAAAAGCCAAAAGATGGCTAATGATGAGACTACCGAGGACGATATTCAGGGAGCTTCAAATTACGAACGGGCAGAAAGTGACCAATCGAAAGGGATTTTTGCCCAACAGACAAAGGCTTATAATAAAACTATGGATGAGCTTATCGAGAATGACGATCAGAACGCCAAAGACAACCTCTCCGATTATATGGATGAGCTGAAGGAAGAATCGGAGACTTTAGACGATCATCCGAAACCTTATGGGACAACGGAAAATTCACCGGATTTTCCGGCAGAAGGAAAATTTACTCCTCCCTATTAGATAATAATACCTGAAGAGACGGTTAGTTATTAAGATAAAACGGGAACAACGGAGCAAACGGAGCATATGCTGTTTTACTCCGTTGTTCCCGTTTAGAAGAAATTTATTTCTTTTTAAAGAGATTCTGTATTCCCTGTAACAGATTACCTTTCAATTCTTTCTCTGCTGCTTTGGTGACCGCTTTGATCGCTTTGGAAAGGTCGGGTTTGATAACCGGCTTCGACAGCGTTCCCTCGACCTTTGCATCGATATCCAGATTTTTAATATTGTCCGAACCCGGAATAGATTTCAGGAGGTTGTCGATGTCCTTGCCGAAAAATTTACGGTCGATGTTCATCGATAAGGTATAATCGAGCTGCCCGTCGACGGTTTGATTTCCATAAATGGTCACCGGATTACCTGCAAAACTGGTCTTAAACGGTTCGACGATAATATTCCCGTTTTCGAGTTTGAAATCGATTTTCAGCTTACTGATACTCAACCGGCTAAGTTCGTCGTTCTTCATCACACTAGCCAACTGGTTCATCGCCGGATTGTCGTTGATCAGAATACCTTTTGATTCGAGATATCCCCCACCGTTTGCTGTCGTCATTACCGGACTCATTTCTTTATCCAGGGTAGAACTGAAGTTCATGGCAGCCGAAACTTGTCCGCTACAGTTCATCGCTACCGGAATACTCTTCCGCAGGAAAGTGAAAGCCTCGTAGGCGGCATGGATATCGAAGTCGGATATATTCAGCTTGAAATCTACTGTCGGAATCTTCGGATTGGCTGTATTATATTGTCCGTTCATCACCATTTTACCTTCCAACATATCCATACTGAGATTTTTCAGTGTGGCGACCGCATTATCCAAAGAAATTTGCCCTTTTACATTACGGATAGTCAGATTATCGAAAAGGATAGTACTGATATTACTGGTAAATTGTACGTCGATGTTTTTGGGAATCTCCAAAGCTCCTTCTGCTGCGGTCGGTTTGTTCGTCAAGGCGATAGAGTCGGCCGAAGCCCGGGCCGTAGTATCGCTCTTTGTTTGGCGGGCCGCTTTGGCTTGGGCGATGATGAATTCATTCAAATTTATTCGGTTCGAATGCAGAGAGAAGTTACCTTTCAGCGTTTCATTTTTGAAAACATAAGGAAGATAGTTCGAAATATTTCCTTGTAAAGTGAAATCCGAGGAAAAAACTTTTGCCTGTAACTGTTTCAGATTCAACTGAGCCGGAGTAATCGTAACAGATCCCTGCGGGATAGAAATACCTTCCGGAAATTCAGCATTGACCAAAAGAAGATCTTTTAAAATAATATTTCCTTTGGCAATAAATTTCTCATATTGTTCTTTCTCGATATATTGATATTTCCCGTTGAATGTCATATCGGTCGTGACGATTCCCTGCAGGGTAATATCTTTCAGTGGAAGGGCTTTCTTCAGATTGGAGAAATTAATAACCCCGACTGCACCTCCGGCAAGCACCGGATCGTTAGGATTACTGATATTCAAATACATACTGAATAGATTACCCGCTATATCGAACGATAATTTTTTCAGGTTCAGTTGTGTTGAATCGACAGGTCCTCCGGGATTGCTCACGTTCAGATCGATATTGATTTGACGGATAGCTTCCGGTAATTCGGGATATTTTACAGAAGCATTATTGACAAGTAAATTTGCCTGCAGAGCCGGGAGATGATCGGCATAATATTCTCCTTTAGCCGTAACATTCAGCTTAAAATCACCACTGGTTTCCAATCCCTCGATATAATGTTGCAACGTTTTGGGCACCATAGCCAACAAACTGGCAAATTTGGTATCCGGAGCATTCAATTGCAAATCCAGTTTATATTTGTCCTCTCCGATCCCGATATTTCCGGTTAAATCGAGTTTGAGATCGTTCAGGGCCAGGTCATTTTTCTGAATATCGAAAGTCATCTCTTTGAGATTGGCTCCGATAACGGCCTGCCATTTCAGATCGGTCTTATTGATCCAGACACTGTTTTGGTGCCGATATGAAATATTTTGCAGAGCAAGGAAAATATCGATCAGCGTATTGGTTTCCGAAAAATTCCCATTGAGTTTTAAATCGATATCTGCAATGCTGGCATAAGTCGAATGCTGAAAATCATTGTAAGTGATGAATAAATTTTCAATGGCGATATCATTTAAACGAAGGCCTCTCTCCGCCTTGCCTTTCGGTTCATCGGGCGGAGTTTCCGTAGTGGCGGAAGTTTGCGAACCGGAAGACAATAGAATATCCCAGTTGGCTTTCCCTTCGCTATTTACTGTCGGAGCGATACGGCAATTTTTAAGCAAAAGTTGGTTTACAATGAGTTCATCTCCTGCTATCAGTGACTTCAAATTCACCGAAGCCTCGAACAACGGGATGTAAACGACGGTATCTCCTGCAAATTCATCCTGCCCGGTAATCATCACCTCTTTCAAGGCAACATTCAGATTAGGAAAACTTTTGAACATGCTCAGGTTCATATCGCCGATTTTCAATTTCGCATTGATGTATTTGGCGGATTGCTTTTCAATAATTTGGAGTATATCTCCTTTAAAAAAAGTAGGGATGACCATTAAAGCTGTAATTACAACAAGAATGAGTACACCCAGTGTAATGAATACTTTTTTCATCGTCAGTATTTTTTAGTTGTTTTAAACGGCCGGTGTCCACCGGATTGTTCACAAAGTTATTCTATTTTGTGAACTTATTGGAAATAAGGCTTTATTTTTTTGAGTTTATAAGCCGGAAGTACTTTCTTTTCTTCGAGCAGTTGGAAAGAAAGAGAGTCGTATTTGCGCTTGGCATTGAAGATCATCTGTACATCCTCATATTCGAGATAGGGATGCCGGAGTATAGCTTTAAAACTCATGGTGTCCAACCTGTATTTCACGATCTTTGAAGGATCGACGGTAAATACCCCAGCGCACGAATCGACATTGAAGTGATTCATCTTTAACTCTTTCAACTGCCGGACGGCATAAAAACCTCCCAATCGCTGTCGGTATTTGATGATTTTACTTGCATAGTAAGGACCGATTCCCCGGATTCTGACCAACGCACTGCTGTCCGCCGTATTCAATTCCAAGGGAGGAGAAATTTCCCGATGTGATACCGGACGAAGAGAATCCTTTTCTATATTGATTACTTCCGGCAACAAAAAGAATGCAGGTTTCCCCGACCGGACAAACCGCGGAATAACAATAAGGCCTGTGATCAATAACAGCATGACCAGTACCCCTTCCCGTTCTGTACTATTGAATATCATGACACACCCGATTTTAAATGGCCTATAAAAGTTACAACATTTTTCCGGGATAAGAAACAAAAATCCTACCTATTTTGCATTTTTTTTAATATGCTATATAACTTATAACGAATAGATTAAACGAAAGCATATAAAAATATTCAGAAAAAACAGCAACCATTTTTTGCAACTAACGAAAAACTCCCTATATTTGCACCCGCAATTGAGACACATTGTGACCCGATTCAGTAGCTCAGCCGGTAGAGCACAACACTTTTAATGTTGGGGTCCTGGGT
>ERZ827088.1958-NODE-1958-length-23099-cov-10.897197_pt1 | contig 23099 bp, 11 predicted proteins | sample MGYA00519922_ERZ827088 | MGnify/ENA primary metagenome ERZ827088 (study PRJEB31778, sample SAMEA3449254) | human gut metagenome | biome: human gut; feature: human-associated habitat; material: faeces | place: United Kingdom | collected 2010/2012 ...
AGTGGCTATCAATCCCCTCTCATACGACTGGGAGGAGGAGATGATGAATACGGCCAGAGCGCTTGTAAAAGAGTAAACGATGATTCTGTCCATTTAACGAAGAAGAAGCTATGCCTGCATCCCCCATTATAGAGATAAAGAACCTCAGCGCCGGATACGATAACCGGACCGTACTGCATGATATAAACCTGACTATCTACGAACGTGATTTTCTGGGTATCATCGGTCCCAACGGTGGTGGAAAGACTACCCTTATCAAATGTATACTGGGACTGCTGAAACCCACTACCGGGGAGATTCTATATCACTCCTGCCCTCCATCCCCCTCCGAAATTGCCAATTGTCAATTATCAACTGTCAATTGTCAATTATCCATGGGTTACTTGCCCCAGTACAGCAGCATCGACCGGAAATTTCCCATCACCGTAGAGGAGGTCATCCTTTCAGGACTCAGCAGCAAGAAGCCGCTGGCTTCACGCTTCACCGCCCGACACCGCGAGAAAGCCTCTGCCGTGATAGCCCGCATGGGGCTGGAAGGCATGGAGCAGCGTGCCATCGGCGCTTTGAGCGGCGGACAGTTGCAACGTGCCCTCCTGGGCCGTGCCATCATCTCCGACCCGCAGGTGGTGATTCTCGACGAACCCAGCACATACATCGACAAGCGTTTCGAAGCCCGCCTCTACGAACTGCTGGCAGAGATAAACAAGGATTGCGCCATTATTCTCGTCAGCCACGACATCGGCACGGTGTTGCAGCAAGTCAAGTCCATTGCCTGCGTCAACGAAACCCTGGACTACCATCCCGATACCGGCGTTACGGAAGAATGGCTGGAACGCAACTTCAACTGCCCGATAGAGTTGCTGGGGCACGGGACACTGCCGCACAGGATATTGAAAGAACACAAGCATTCTCACGGATGACTGGAAGCAAAGGAGGCCGACCCATTGTAGAACCGACCTCCCGTTACCCTTCCGAATAACTATCCGACAATCTTCTTACCCGTCATTTATATTGGAAAGCCTTATACGAATGGGGTAGTAATGACAAACGGAAAGAGTTCTTTGGTGTCACCGGACGCCTGCTCTGTACGGGTTCGGCAGGAAGGGGAGCCAGAATATCTCCATTCTCCAGATTTTCCAACCTCGTCACCTCATCATCGGTAACAATACGCACTTCCACCGGTTCATCATTGAAGTTCTCCACCACCAGTGTTTTATTGTCATACACAAACAATCCGACTTTGGAGGGAGCCTCCAGATAGATATCCATATCCCTACTCATAATGCGGCGAATCTCATTCAAGGCTTTTGCCGGAAAATCATATAAATTTCCCATATCATCGGGAATGGTCAATACATATAGATTGCCGGCGGCATAGGGAGCTCTCAACAAAATAGGATACCCCGATACTCCTCCCGTCAACGGACGGCCCGCACTGACTACTTCCCAAGCATCATTCGTATAATACTGAACCTGCGGTATCAATAAATCGCGTCCGGCTTGTCCATATCGGCCAAAATCATTGACAAGAGCTTTCAAATCGGTACAACGCAACTCTACTATTTCGGCAATTTTTTCAGGAATGGCTTTCAGCAAGCCGCTTGTAATCACCACATCCCGTCCGCTTTGCAATTGCTTCCTAATGTCGGTCATGAGCTCCGGAGCTTGAGCCGCCTGGGCAGTCAGCAGCACCACTTGTTGGTCTTTCGGAAAAACGGGACGTATATCCATCGGCAAACCTATCATGCCCAGATAATTCTGCAAGAAATCATCACCCGCCACATGAAAAGGCTTGTAGGACTTGATGCCAATGGGGTTACCCAACTTACCTACCAGTTTATCAGTCTGTTTCAATACAACATCCGCAATGCGTGCCATGGTGGTAGGCTCTATGGAAGTTCCGTTCTTCTGCCGGATAGGGGCAGTCATCTCATCATAATTAAAGCTGGTGCCCATGCCCTGCCAAGGGGTACGGAACCTGGGAGACAACTTCACGCCCAGAAGCTGGTTATAGGCAAAGAGAATGATTTCGGGAGCCTTGGCAAGCATGGTCAGATGCAGCTGCTCAGCATAGCGGTCCATACCCAGATTCAGTCCACCGGAGTCCACCCATCCTCCACCATTGTAGCCCGGACGCAGATTATCAAAATAACGGATAATATTATAGCTTAGATAATTCTGCAGATGCTGGTTGCCGGCAGGGTCCCTTGTTTCGGTACCCGTCCAGACACCGTCAAAGAGTTGGGGACCTTCCTCCAGATTAAAGCCCAAACCTTGGAAATGGTCGTACCAGTTGGGATACTTGATGATTACCTTTACACGAGGATTCACCTTCTTGGCAGGTTTCAGCACAAGGTCGCGCCCGGCTTCAGTCATCAGCTTCAAACGGTATTCCGTCCAGCTCTGCGTACCTTTGGCTTTTATCTCTATGTCCGACTTGCAACTGGTGAAGAAAAAGTCATCCAGAATAAACTCGTCAAAGTGCTTTGCCGTATGTTCTGCAATCTTTCGCACCATCTCACGATGCTCGGGATTGGAATAGCAGAACGTCTCGAAACTGTTCGCCTCGTTGATGGTGTAGGTAATTCCTCCGGCAGTCTCTATTCCCCGGTCATGGAAAAATTTCTTAGCTTGCTCCAGGGTGGCGTCATCCACAATCAGTAAATCACGATGTGTTTCCAAATAAATCTTGTCCACTTCCAACTGTTGTGAAATCACATTCCAAGTCGAATCCAGCCAATGGATGTCCTTCATCTTGTCTACCTCGTAGGCACGTACATAGACCGATACCTTAAAATTGTCATAAGCTTTTGCCTGCATGGCCATAGTGCAGACCATGCAGAGCAGAAAAGCTACAATTACAAACTTATCTACCTTTATTTTACTGTTCATTACCATTCAATATTTTCTGAGATGCCAATACCATATACATAAACCACGTAGCATGTCCGCCCAAACAGTACTCACCTTCCTGCCATAAGAACGGGAAATGAAGTAATTCGGGCAAGTCGGGACGAATCAGATTTGTACCCGGAGACACTCCACCCGGAATATAAGACCAGTCGGCACGGTTGACACCATAGGCGGCTTTCATCGTTTCGGCACCGACTCCCGTTACAAACGCTGCCTGATTACGTCCCGGATGCATACCGAGCAGGTATTGGACAGCATTGAAAATATAGTCCGGTGCAAACAAGTCAGGATAGGCAGCATGCAGGTAACAGTAATTGTAGCCCAGATGCTGGGGTTCCCATGAACCGGAAGAACGGTTACCTCTGTCATGCGGCACTCCATACGGAGTTTTACTGCTATACTCCTGATACATAGCCTGCAACTCCGGCAGTGCTTTGCGAACAGCCTTGCTGAAACGTGCATTTCCCACAGCTTTGTCGAAACGTCCGATGAACCAACCCGTCTGACGGATATTCTTGCAGATGAAATCCTGCTGCTGCAAAACGAAATCACGGTACTCCACTTCCTTTGTCGCCAGATAAAGTTCTACGGCAGCATGTACCTTGGCTGTCAGCACCCGGTTGTTGTCGCAGCGGGTAATCCTGAACAATTCACGGGCTATCTCCAGACAATCCGCTCCCAATGCATCGTTATGTCCCTTCAAGACACGTGAAATACCTGCCAGCCAAGCGGCTACCTGAAGTTCCCTACCAGGGTTGTCTTCCGTAAACACCCAGCGGTCGTCGGCAGTCCCACTGACATGGTCTGTATGGGCCGACGCATCACCCAAGTGTGCATACTGGCGTACGGTAGGACACAGAATCCCTCTGTAGAGACGCCCCAGAGCCTTCCAACCCGCCACTATCGTCAAAGCACCGTTTTCCACCTGCTGCAACAAGTCATTCTTTCCATCCGGCTGGTGAATCTCGACTATCTTCTTTTCAAAATCTATGGAAGTCTCGTCCCAATAGGTACCAAAGTTCTCACAAGCCATGGCAAGTATATAGGCCTCGCCTGCCTGGGATTCCACACGCAGGTCATAGTCCCCCGCATCGTGCCATCCACCCACATTCAGCCCTGGAACCAAATCACCCGGCTGGTACTTACAAAGAGTAGAGGTTCCCTGAGTATATCCGTCTATATGGTTGATATCGGTTTTGGCCATACGTGCATCGTCATGATGACAGAAGTCATGCCATACACGGTATTTTTCGTTCACACGCATGTGGCGCATCTGTACCGGCAAAAAGTATTCCACCTCTGCCTGCCAGATACCCTTGTCCCACACATCTTTGGCAATGCGGAACACCGGAGAAGCAGCATCGCCGTACATTACCTGATAGAGCCCTTCTTCCGTCACTTCCGTGAAATCGAACTGCAGATAGTGGTAGCGTTGGAAATCTCCCCAATCCTTGGCAGCCTGCTGCTTTACCAGTTTCCTGCCATCGGCAGCAATGCGATAAAGGGCAGGTTGCTTGAAGTCTGTATCCCGTTTATCCAACTCTATGACAGCCACTTTCTTCTGTCCAGGATGGTAACCTACTTGAGAGGCTTGCACCACCGGTGCATAACGCCAGTCTTTAGTGACTGTCGGACGGATTATCCATTTCACCGCACCTTCCTTTGTCCCTGCCGGGAACTCCGAACGGAGCACAAACCAACCGTTGTTATGATTTATCCTTCCATCATACAGCAGCAAGTCTCCTTTCTCACTTTCAATCGTAATCTTTGCCAAATCATCCTGAGGATTGAGTACAAACTTTTTCCCTGCGGCCAAAGGAGCAGAGACGATATCATCGGCAATCATCGGGTTATAAGTCTTTCTATCCAACAGCAACTGGTCCAAATCAGCTTTCCCGTCAGGGTTGAAATCTCCGATATGCTCCATATTGGAAGACTGTTTCATGGTGGGCCCCATCGCCTGGTGGGGAAAGACTCCCGTCCGGTTGTCCATAATCCACGGCTTGCCCAGCAAAGTGGAAGGTACCAATTCCAGATTAAAGCCCAACTTGCCGGCAAACCGCTCGGGCACCGGTTGGTCCAAATCAACGGTCAATACCAGATAATCCTTCTCGCCTTTGACCTTAATGGTATAGCCAAAAACAAAATCCGGATAAAGCATCGGATTAAAGCCTGCCATGTGTTTGGCCGAATCCGGATAACTCAATGTGACACGGATTTCATTGTCAGCCTCATCCACCACCCGGCTTCTCATCTTGGGCAATCCCTGCCATTGCCCTTGCGAGATTTCAAAGCGCACATCTCCATTGGCAGCCCTGCGGTCTCCATTCAAAACAAGGGTCAGTCCTCCCTGGTGTCCTTCAGGGTAGACGTCACTGAACACCATCACATTGGCCCCGCCATTCTCAAAATATCCCGATGGATTGATTCTGAAATCCTGGGCGTGCAGCCCCATACAAAGCATCAGTGATGCTGCACCTGCTATAAATTTCTTCATAAATACTATTTTAAACGATTATGTATTTCTACTCCCAAGCGTACCGTATGATACGGGCAACGCCACATACTCACTTTGGGAGTATCCTTCTTGGGTTCTCCATCAAAACAATCACTGTACCATTCACCGTATTCCCGGTCTATCATACAGTCCTTTACGAAAGTCCAAACCGTATCGGCCGATTGCAGATAAACGTCATTCCCGCTGATTTGCCAGGCATTGACACAAGCTATCATCGTTTCAATCTGGCCCCACCATGAGGCATGCCCGGTTGTTCTTCCGCCCTTCTTTCCATACATCATATACCCTTTGTCACTCAGTCCTTCCACCAAGCAAGCATCCGTCACATCCAGCGCAAGCCGATTCGCCCTATCCATCAGTTGCCGGTCTTCTAACACACGGGCAGCCTCACAAAGCAGCCATCCCGCCTCTACATCATGTCCATAAGAGTCCATCTCAACCAGACTGTTCCATGCATTATCAAAGAACAAATTAAAATGCCTCCTTGAAGAGTCATAAATACGGTCCATAAACAACTCGGCGCAGAACTTGAGTCTTTTCCTCAGTCCGTCATCTTTCCAGCATTGATATAAAAGGGTATAAGCTTCCAGCACGTGCAAATGCGCATTCATAGTCTTGGATGCATTGTTATCATAATTATCCAGTTGTTTCCAATCTTCAGTAAAAGATTCCACATAACCGTCATATTGCGGTTCGCAGCCTTTCTCCTCCAAGGTATGATATAAACCGACAGCCATATCCAGACTCTCGCTGTTACCTGTTGCCAGATAGTGTTCAGCCAGCCCATAGATGGCGTAGGTCATGGCATACGTATATTTGGAAGCATTCAGCACCTCACCGTCAGGATTGACCAGCCAATATACCCCACCATGTTCCTTGTCTATAAATGTATCAATGAAGTAGCGTTGCGATTTATCCGCAAGCTTCAGATAAGCCTCATCCTTAAACGTACGGTATGCGGCAGAAAAACTCCACAGAATCCGGGCATTCAGAACCCCTCCTCTCGGAGCATCCACTACCGGAGTACCATTCCGCAATACAGTTCCATAAAAACCGCTGTCGGGAGCCACTGCATAATCCATCCAAAACGGCAACACGCTGTCCCTGACATTCGTGACAATCTCTGTACGCATGCGTGTCTGCATATCTGTCTCCCCTGAATGCGACCGGCAGCCTGCCAGACAAGACGCAACCAGCAGTGCTATCCAATAAAACATCTTCCTTTCCATAATTATTCTCTAAAACCATCAAACTTTTCCTTGTTTAATTCCCCGTTTATCAGAGACTGGTGTTCGTCGTCTCAAGTACTGGTGTTTGTCATGTCAGACACCGGCTTTCATCACGACAGACGCTGACGTCTATCACAACAACTACTGGTGCCTGACATTTCACTCACAAATATTTTATTATTAAGTGTTTATTTATAATTTATCAATATCCCGGATTCTGGTCAGCCTGATTGATGAGCGGGTTGGTCAGAATCTCATTCGTCGGAATCGGGAAGATTTCCTGATAAGCCTCGTGCTCAAAGAAACGGAATGAGTCACCAGTCTGCAGACAAGCCTCTTGTGAAGAGTTGGCTGCTGTCTTCGGATATTCGGCGGCAAACCATTCTTTGCACATACCCATACGGCACAAATCATGGTAAAGCGAGAACTCGGCATTGAATTCATGGCGACGCTCTATAATCAGCGCCACCTTCCATACCGGAGAAGTATAGCCTTTGGCTGCTTTATAGCTTGTATAATAGGTCTCTGCATCCGGCACTTCCACCGTCTGGGTATTCAACATGTCGGCGGGTAGGTCAATCATCGTCGCTCCCATCTCCAAATTACCCCAAGCACGGTTACGTATCTGACGTATCATGTTCCATCCGGTAGCGTTGTCACCTGTCTCGAAACAACATTCTGCATAGTCGAGCATGATGCCTGCATAACGCTTCAAAGTCAACGAAATAGGATTGAATACTTTGTTGTTCTCACCTGGCTTGCATCTCCAGTATTTCAAGGAATAAACAGTAGGCATATTTTCGGAACCTTGGAAAAGACCGTCAAAACCACTTGTCACCCCTACAGTCTGCCCGGTAATGGGATGCGTATCCCCTTTGGCAACAGCAGAGTATTGGCGGCGTTTGTCACCCGGTTCAAAGGAACGTACAAACTCCCAAGAAAGACAGAGAGACCCCCAGCCTCCCCATTCGGGTGCCGCACACATATATCCGTACCACATCATGGCATCTGAAGACGAATCGGCTCCCCAGCCCATATATCCTTGTTCATGATACATCACCTCAAATACAGATTCTTTGGTCCAATGTGTATCCCAGGCATGCAGGTTACCGAAGCAGGGCTCCAATGAATAGGTTCCACTGTCCACTATATCCTTTAGTTCCGTCTTGGCTTTCGTAAAGTCTTTCTTCAACATATACAGCTCGGCCAAATAAGCTTTGCAGAACCCCTTGGTTATACGTCCGTATTCACCATTCATGGGTAACCAGTCCAGATGGTCGCGTCCAAAAGACAAATCTTCCTCGATAGCCGCATAAGTCTCATCCACGGATTCCGGACGTGCCTTTCCTACCGAAGTAGTATAGGTTTCACCGGTAAGCAACATCGGTACCCTTCCGAAAAGTTTCGTCAGGTAAAGGTAGTTATAACCGCGGATGGCACGTGCTTGCGCTTCATAAACGGTCTTGGAATTGCTGTCCGCAAATATAGAGGCATCCGCCGTCTCCAGGCCAGCCAGGAAACGGTTTGCACGGTCCACTGCACGATAACTCATCCGCCATGCAGTCTCCAGGGAACCCTTATCGGGTTTCCAGGCATGACGCTGCCATTCCGCATCCCAACCGGAAGCCTGACAGTCCATCGTAGAATGGTTGGCAGCAAATACCTGAGGCTTGAATCCCCATGTTTCGTCATCACCGGAACCGTGCTGGTCCGTATAAAAGGTATCATAAAGTCCGTTCAATCCGGAAAGGACATTCTCCTCCGTTTTAAACATGAAATCTGCCGGAAGAATATCGTAATGATCCACTTCCAAATAATCGTCACAAGACGTTACGGTGCTTAAGGCCAGCACACCGATCAACAGTTTATATAAGTTTTTCATAATCATATTTTTTATCCGTTAGTATTAGAACTGTACACTCAGACCGAAAGTAACCGACATCGGGAACGGATAACGTCCTCCGTCAAATCCCGAATACAATACATTGGAGTCACCAACTTCCGGATCGCCGAACTTATTGTACGAAGAGATGGTACATACATTGTCGACACTGGCAAATACGCGTGCATTTTCCATTTTCACCGGTTTCAGCACATTCTTCGGGAATGTATATCCTATCTGAATATTTGAAATCTTCAGATAATCCCCCTTCTGGATGTAGGCGTCGGACACACGCATGTTCTTATTATAGTCTGTCTTGGTGATACGCGGATATTTGGCGCCGGTATTCGAAGATGACCATGCATTATTGATATATTCCTTCAGTACATTCTGATAACCGCCGTCGGGTGCATAGACTGAGGTCAAGCGGGCCGAAGAATAAGAAAGGATATCCATACCGGCTACACCGTACAAGTTCATCGAGAAATCAAAGTTTTTCCAGGAAGCGGTAAGGTTCATTCCGTAAGTGAACTTGGGATATCCATTGCCTATAACAGTACGGTCGGCATCGGTAATCTGCCCGTCACCATTCAAATCAACAAACTTATAGTCGCCGGGCTGGGTAGTCTTGTCCTGATATACACCACTTTCAACTCCCTTTTCAACCGCCAGCCTATTCATTTCATCAATTTCGGCCTGGGTTCTGAAAATGCCTTCTACCTTCCAGCCATAGTAGGAACCTACAGGATAGCCGTTCTGTGTAATGGAGTGGTTGTCCCAGTTGTCGCCATCTTGTGCTGACCCTGACTTGCTGAATATCGGATCGCCGACTTCAATAGCCTCGTTCTTCAGGGTAGACCCATTCAGCCTTATGCCGATATTCCAATCGCTGAAGCTCTTGTTCCACGCAGCAGTAAACTCGAAACCTGAGTTACGGATATGTCCCGCGTTAGTATAGACATTGGAGAAACCGGTAGAAGGACGAATCTGGCGATACAGAAGCAGATCCTTTGCGTCACGGATAAAGTAATCGGCAGAGAAAGAAAGCTCATTGTTCATAAAGGCAAAATCAATACCGATATTTGTCTGCTCATTGGTTTCCCATTTCAGGTTGGTATCAATTTCTTTCTGCTGGGCAATACCGGCACCGTTAATCACACTCGAACCATTAAAGAACCAGTACATTGCATTTGCCGAAGACAACTGTGCTATGGACAAGTTGGTACCATTGCCCGCATTACCGGTCTGTCCCCATCCGGCACGCAACTTCAAGTTACTGAACAGTTCTAAATCCTTAATGAACTTTTCCTCGGAAAGACGCCAAGCTACAGAAGCGGAAGGGAATGTACCATAACGATTGCCGGCACCAAAGTTCGAAGAACCGTCGCGGCGTACCGTTGCAGTCACAATATAGCGGTCGTTCAAAGTATAAGTCAGACGGCCGAAGTAAGAAAGGAATCTTGTCTTCAAATCCAGCCCACCATCCGTTTGCTTAGACGATGGGTCATTGGTCAATGAAATTTTGCGGATGTTGTCTGCCGGGAAATCGTTGGCACTGGAATTCAGCCAGGCACCGTTCGTATCGCTGGTAGAGAAACCGGCCATTGCACTTACGCGGTGATGCTCATTGGACCAGTCATAGTTCAAGAACGCTTCCAGACCGAGTGAAGTGGACTGGCTCTGGTTCAGCGAGAACGAGTCCTTACGGTCTTGAGTTCCAAAGGTTCTATCATTATAGGCTGTATAGCCATTATAACCTTTTGTATAATAATTATAACTGGCAATAGTTTTGAAGGTCAACCCTTTGTACAAATCGAGTTGTAGGAAAGCACTGGCGAGCAGACGGTCCCATTTATTGATGCTGTCGGCAGTCTTGGCAGCAGCAACCAGATTGTCAGCTCCCTTGTTCACATCCCCATTACCTTCTTTCTTGTAATGTCCCCAAGTACCGTCGGGCAACACAATAGGCATGAAATAGAAAACACCGTCCTCTACATAATCCATGGTTGGAATGGCTTGTGCATAGTTTCTCAGGTTGCCTCCTCCCATCTTTTCCGAATGTGCATAGTTCAAGTTCAAGCCTACATGCAGAAAGTCTTTCACTTTGTGAGTGATATTAGCGCGTGCCGTCAAGCGTTTAAAATTCGACTCAATCACGATACCCTGGTTGTTCAAATAACCCAGAGATAAGTTGGCTTGGGTATTTTCGCTGCCTCCCGAAGCAGAAAGGTTATAGTTCTGCTGTAATGCCGTGCGTGACATTTCATCCCGCCAGTCAATGCTGTTCAGTCTGCCTATGTAATCCTCGCCATATGCCAGATTGGTCATGGCAATACCGTCATTCTTGACGGCGGAACGTACAGCACTTGCAAACAAGCCCGCATCAGCCACATCAATCTTATTCGAATTGAACTGGAGGGCATAGTTGGCCGAAAAGTTCACCTTTGCCTTCCCCTTACCACCGTTCTTGGTAGTAATCATAATGACGCCATTGGCACCGCGAGTACCATAGATTGCCGTAGCCGAAGCATCCTTCAGAATTTCGATGGACTCTACATCATTAGGATTCAAGAAATCGATGGAAGTTCCTACCTGCACACCGTCCACTACATAGAGTGGGTCGGCAGAACCATTCACGGTTGCCACACCGCGGATACGGATGGAGAAACCTCCTTCCGGGTCACCGGAAGAACGGATGACAGATACACCTGCCGCAGCTCCCTGCAAACCTTGTCCCAAGTTCACCGGATTCCGCTTCATCATTTCCTCCGCATTCACGGAAGCCACAGAACCGGTGAGGTCGGATTTCTTCATCGTACCGTAGCCCACAACAACTACCTCATCCAAGGTTTCGGTATCCTCCTTTAAAGTAATTTTCAGAGCATTCATATTCCCGGTTACTTTGACCGTTCGCGCCAGATAACCGATGTAACTGGTCTTCAGCGTAGAACCTACGGGACACTGCAAGGAGAAGTTACCGTCCAAATCGGTAATCATACCGTTTGTCGTACCTTCCACAATGACATTGGCACCGATGATGGGCTCGCCTTTCTCATCCACCACTTGGCCCTTCACAGTAACTACACTCTGCTGTACGACAGTGACACCTGCAAACGGCTGTACGCTTGTTGCAAAGAGAGGTCCGGCACATGCCAGCGATACTGACATGATACCCAAATACTTCATCACATTTCTCATAAATACTAAATACTTAGGTTTAACAAATACCCCGGTCATAAGCACATCGGGAAAAAGATATGCGACACAATTTTGTGCCACTATAGAGGCACTGCCGTGCCATTGGGAAGGCACATCTGTGCCACCATAGTGGCACAGATTTCGGTAACTATATCCCTTTCTCTTCCATACCGACAGGGGTGAATTCAATATAGATTTTCAAAGATTAAGTTCAGAAACTCAGGGAAGTGCCTTCAACCTGGTTCAACAGTTGCGGTTTGGCCTTTCCACAATCCACTTTCACAACCTGAATACGATTGTCGGCAGGTAGACAAACCAATCCTTCTGCCTGCTTCTTGTCAGCACTGTATACCTTCAGGCTCATTTTACTCCAATCCATCTCAGCAGTGGACTGCGCCAACTTCAGATGAGGAAGTACCGAACCGTCACGTACCAGCATGATTATCGGCAGACTGCCTGCTTCAATCCGGTGCCATCCGCCTTCGTAGACTTTCTCTGTCTGGTAGTCTATCCATTTTCCTTCGGGAAGGTAAACTGTGCGGCCCGTCATACCGAATTCAAGCAAGGGGGCAACCAGAATCTGCGAACCGAAGAGATACTCGTCATCCACTTTCCATGCTCCCGGATCATCGGGGAATTCTACAAACAAGGCTCTTAGCATCGGTAAGCCCTTTTCTGTACATTCCTTAGCCTGAGCATACACATAAGGCATCAGACGGTACTTCATCTCCGCACTCTTGCGGAAGACATCCTGCACACGCTTGCTGTCGTACAACCACGGCTCTGTCGGAGGTGCCCCATGCGCGCGGGTATGGGAAGTAAGAAAACCGAACGGTATCCAGCGGCAATACAAGTCCTCCGGAGTGGATTTTACAAAGCCGCCCATATCATGGCTCCAGAAGGAGAAACCGGACAAGCCGAAGGACAAGCCTGCACGAAGCGTACCCAGCAGACCCGTGTTCGTAGTTGCAGCATCACCGCCCCAATGCAATGGATAACGCTGGGAACCAGCCCATGCGGCACGTGCCCACATTATATTCTCGTTGTGCAACTTCTTGGTTATCTCGGACACTGCCATATCATAACGCACCGGATAGAGGTTATGCTCATACCATCCGCTCTTGCCGGAAGCGTAAATACCATTCAGTGGAGCAGCCTCGCCAAAGTCTACTTTAATGGCACTGACACCGATATTCAGCAATCCCGCCAGTTTGTCCTGATACCACTTTACTGTTTCCGGATTGGAAAAATCAAGCACCACATCTTCGTAGGGAAGTTCACCATTTCCATTTTTCACATACATGTCTTTCTCTATCAGTTCAGAGAAATAACGGTTTTTAGGAGTGAAATAAGGCAACTGCCACAAACATACATGGAAACCTTGTGACCTCAAATCCTTCAACATCTGCTGTGGATTCTGGAAACGGTTCTCGGAGAATTTATAGTCACACTGCCAGTCCACATCAAACCAGCCGGTATCGAAATGGATAACATCGCACGGATACTTGTTCTTACGGATATTGGCCGCTACATCATAACCTTCCTTTTCACTGAAATAGGTAATACGGCTCATCCACGTACCGAAAGACCACAAGGGGGGCATGCCCGGCTTTCCTACCAAATCGGTGTACTCGTCCAGAATATCTTTCGGCTCGCCGAAGAAAACGAACAAATCCAGGTTCTCGTCACCCATGAACATTTTGTTCAGCCCAATATAGGTAGCACCAAAATCACAAGTCACGGGAGCGGATGTATGCATAAACATACCATATCCCCGGTTACTCATAAAGAAAGGAATCGGTTTGTACATCTGGTCCGTCTCAGGCCCTTGTGGGTCTGTAACGAACAAGTTCACCTTCTGTCCGGCCTTGTTCAGCCCAGTGGCAGACTCTCCGCAACCAAAAATCATTTCATCTGCAGTCAAGGTAAATACCGGATTGATGCGGCGAGCATTGTCGCTTCCCCGCTTCACAAAACAGAACGGCGTATATTTTACCTGCGTAGAGTCCGCGTCGCTCAAAGCGGCAGTCTGGCTCAAGATACGTCCGGCTTTATCCTTCAAGACGATTCTCCAAGGATTCTTGTTAATCTGAATGGTTCCATAGTCGCTGGAATAGATAATCTTGTCATTCGTCTCGATAACTTTCCAGCTTCCATCCCTGCCCGGTTCCTTTGCCAACATGATGGAAGCGGCAGGTTTGGGTTCCACCGGGGTCGTTAGCATACGGATACGTACCGTACGCGGAGTTACAAAGTCAATCTTGAATTTGAGGTTAGGGTCATTTTCATAGGCAGTGAAGGGGAAATCGAGCATTCTCATTTTACGGGGCTGTGCACCGTTGGTATTGAAGGCTTGGCGGGGCATCAGATGCCCGCGTTTCCAATTCACCAGCCCTTCACCCGACTTGGCATCGAATGACTCCAGGTGATCTGCAAAAAACAAGGTATTACTCAAGTCACGGAAATCGGTACTCATGTCCAGAGGTTGGTTCATCAAATACGAAGTACCGTCATTGACATGTGGCTGTGCCAACAGATTGCCACCGGCAAACAACAGCATCGCCACTGCTAAAAGTTCTTTCTTCATACTATTAGGATTTAAATGATCTCGCCTGCAAATGTATTTTTCTTAAAGGAAACACAGATGCCTTAAAAATGTCTTTTAATATCCGGTTTTGTTTCATAGAACCCATATAGGGCCATTGGAAACAAAATGCATACTATTTTTCACCAAACGGAGGATATCATCCCACACGAATACGCAAATCTTTCCTTGCTCGTTCGAAGGATTATATTTAAGTTTGCAGTTACAATATTGTTAATCCTTCTAATAAAGAAAATACATGAAACAACTGCTCCTATTCCTTATATGCAACCTGGCCTTCCTCCTTACTGTTCAAGGTAACTCAGCGGAAATCCCGCCGGCTGTCATGTTCAAGCAGCTCTCTACAACAGAAGGACTCTCCAACAACAGTGTCCGAAGCATCTACAGAGACAATAGGGGATTCCTCTGGGTGGGGACAGAATCAGGACTCAACAAATACGACGGCTACTCCTTCCAGCAGTATTACCAGAACAACTCCGACCTGCCGGACGATGCCATCAGCGAAATTTTCGAAGGACCGGACGACAATGTATGGATAAGGACTTCCAGCGGCTACAGTATCTATAATTATAAGACCGGTGAATTCGACAATGACTATAAACCCATGCTCGATGGGCTGCAAATCCCCAGTAAAAACATTCTGAGGATGGGAAAAACATCCAAGAATGAGTTTTGGGCCTACGACTATTCCAAACTTTACATACGAAGCATGGACAACAGCTCCATCAAAGCCTATCCACTGGTAGTTGAAAAGATTTCAAACCTCTATATAGGTGTCCAGTTCATTTATATAATGTACTCCAACGGTACCCTATACAGTATCAGCAAGCAGACTTCCGAAGTCAAGGAAATAGCCATTCCCACCATCTATAGACCTTTGCTGGAGAATCATGAGCCACACATTTACATAGACCAAAACGAAAGCCTATGGGTATACACCTTCCAAAACAGCCTACTTTTGCACAAGAACAGTTTTACACAGCAATGGGGAGGACATCAGCCTGAACAATAACACTCACATACAGTACAATCGCGTGCAACGCATCCTCGACCTGGGAGACGGCAACGTATGGATACTTACCAGCCATATGGGGCTGTTCGTTTACAACACCCTGACCAAATCGCTTACCAACTTGGTGCACAATCCATTGAAACCGCACACCATTGCCAGCAACAATCTGAATACCATTTACCGGGACAAAGACGGAACCATATACATAGGGAATTTCAAACACGGTATTTCCTATTATAGCCCCATGTCCCAAATCATACTATGCAACAAATCCCTGGAATATGATGATATCCTGACCTTCTGCGAAGACACAAGCCAGGAATACATTTACTACGGAACAGACGGTACGGGACTAATCCGACGTTCACTAGTGACCGATTCATACGAAAAGATAGCAACTCCCGCCAATATTGTAGTCGACTTATCCATCGACTCCAAAAACCGCCTATGGATAGGCACCTTCCAGAAAGGACTGCTATGCTACTCGAAAGGGCAAATCAAACAATACACAGTAAGTAACAGCCAGCTTCTCGAGAACAATGTGTATACAGTAAAGGTAGACAAACACGGATACATCTGGATAGGTACCATGAAAGGATACATACAGAGGTTAAATCCGGAAACCGGGCAGTTTGACACCATCTTGTACCGTCCGGGAGAATTCTTTGTCCGAGATATGTACTATGATAAAAACAGTACCCTTTACGTAGCGACCAAAGGAGGACTCATTATCATCGATACGGAAACCCAAGCCTATAATATCTACGCCGAAGCCGGCCGCTTCAAGGAGAACAATATGCTCACTGTCTATAAGGACAGCCGAGACCTTCTTTGGATAGGACATCCACACGGACTGAGTATATGGAACCAGAAGAACGACTCCATCTACTTCCTTGACCAGAAAAACGGACTTGCCGCCAACCTCGTCAGAGCCGTCACGGAAGACAACAACAACCAGATGTGGATTGGTACCGGCAACGGCATCTCACGAATCAAAATAACAAACGGTACATACGCCATCGTGAACTACTCCGTAAGCGACGGACTGATATGCAACGATACCAATGTCCACGCCATCCTCAAGCTACAGAACGGCAATATACTGATAGGCACGCCACAAGGTTACCAGACTATCATTCCACAAGACATCCTGACCACAAGTTATGATGCCAATATTTACCTTACCGGTATTGAGCTCAAATCCGGAATGACCCATCCGGACATCCTGAACGGCAGCTCACTTGAATGTGCACAACATCTTTCCTTCACTGAAAAGGAAAATTCATTCACTCTGTCCTTCTCTGCCCTCGACCTGGTGGAAACGGATAAGATAAAATATGCCTATAAGATTCATTCCAACTGGATTTATGCTGAAAACAACAAAGTAAACCTATCCATGCTGACTGCCGGAAACTATACTTTATCCGTCAAGGCATGCAACTCACAAGGCATATGGAGCCCCAACGTCAAGGAACTGAAAATAAAGATACTCCCTCCTTGGTGGCGCACTTGGTGGGCTTATACCATATATAGCGGTATCGTTTTGTGCATCCTTCTGTCCATTATCCGCAATCTGCGCTTACGCCAAAAGCAGAAACAAATCATGCAGGCCATCGAGGTGGAAAATGAAAGGCAGCAGAAAATCAACAATATGAAACTGCAGTTCTTTGCCAACATAAGTCACGAACTGCGGACCCCCTTGTCACTTATCATCAATCCGCTTGAAGAGTTTTTCGTAGACCATCCCGAATATCGTAAAGGCATTCTGGATATGGTCAAACAAAATGCCGACTATCTGCTGGAACTGATTAACCAACTGCTGGATTTCAGAAAGCTGGATGCCAAGGCTGAAACCCTGAAATGCAAACATGACAACATCCTTATCATTCTGAGTGAAATATTCCACTCTTTCGATCCGATAGCACAGAAACGGAACATCAGCTATAGCCTTACCGCTCCACAACATTCTGTATTCATGGATTTCGACTATGACAAGATACGCAAGATATGCACAAATATCCTGTCAAATGCATTCAAGTTCACTCCCAATAAAGGAAGCATCTCACTGGATATTGCCGTAAGAGGCACAAATCTGGAACTGACCTTTACCGACACCGGTTGCGGCATAGAGGATGAAGCCAAGGAGAAAATATTCCAAAGATTCTATCAGTCGGGCAAAAACCAGTCGAACAACGGAGGCAGCGGCATTGGACTGCACATTGTTTCCGAATACGTAAAGATGCATCAGGGTACTGTCTGTGTCAGGGATAACCAGCCTTGTGGTTCTGTATTCCTGATTGCCCTACCCCTACACCAGAACAGTAATGAAACCAAAAACGGAGAACCGGTCGAAGGACCGGAAATAAAAGAAGAATCCCATCCATTCACCATACTACTCGTAGATGACAACTACGACTTCTTGAAATTTCTCTCTGAAAGTCTTGCCAGGCAGTATCATGTATTAAAAGCCACAAACGGAAAACATGCACTGAATGTACTGGAAAAGGAAGATATTGATTTAGTGGTCAGTGACATCATGATGCCCGAGATGGATGGTCTGGAACTATGTTCAACCATCAAGAATGACATACGCTACTCCCATATCCCCATTATCCTCCTGACAGCTAAAGCAAGTGAAGAACACCAATTGGAAGGGCTTAGCGTTGGCGCAGACGACTATATCACCAAGCCTTTCAATATGGAAGTCCTCAAGCTGCGCATCAACAAGATTATCGAGATGAACGTCAAACGTCAGGAAATATTCAATCAGGACATTAAAATCGAGCCAAGCCGTATCACCATCACTCCCCTTGACCAGCAGCTGGTGGAAAAAGCCATCCAGATTGTAGAGGACAATATCAGCGAAACCGAGTTTTCCGTCGAGGAGCTTGCCAGCAGCCTGAATATATCACGCAGCTATTTCTACAAGAAAATGATTAAGATAACGGGAAAGAAACCCATCGAATTCATCAGGACCATCCGTATGAAACGTGCACAACAACTCTTGACAGAAAGCCAGATGCAAGTTTCGGAAATTGCATATACCTTGGGGTATAACTCCCCCAAGATATTCTCCAAACATTTTAAAGAAGAGTTCAACATCAGCCCATCCGAATTTATAAGGCAGCAGGCTGAATAGAAACATTATTTTGACATCAAAGCATCCAACGAAGACACCAACGCCACCAAAGCAGCACTCCAATTAATGGCTATTTCATTGGAAGCATACGAACCTTCCACATCTGCATAAGACTCATCCGGCAGATTGGAAGGATAGGGTACACCGTCTTGTTGGCCAGGATTGGGACCGCCAACAAGGAAACCGGGAAGAGGTGCCTCTATATCATCCGATGCAGAAAGACGATGGTGCGGATACAGAGGACTTTTCATCCCGAAACCGGTGACATAACAATATCCCGTGGCATTCTTTCCTAAAATGTAGTCCATATTGCGGTAGGCGTTCGTCAGGTACGACTTCTCACCCGTAAGCAAATAGGCGCAAACCAGTGAAGTGGCTTGGTTAGCACACCCTTCGGCAAGGCATCCCCAAAAGAAATCTTTGGCATCGTTGCCGTAAGGAGCGTGGAAAGGAGAGCGGTCAGCACCCCGCACAGCCTCGGCAGCATAGTCCAGTAGCAGGTCCTTCATGGCATTTGCCAACTCCACGTCTTCACCCTGATATTCCCTGCCCGGTTGCAGCCAGGCAAACACGCCCAACGCTGTGGTATTGCCCCAAGAAGGAGTCTTATATGCGGTGGGGAGATGCTTCTTCACTTGTTCCCGGTAAACGGTCTTTCCCGTAGCAAGATAGAGCTCGGAAGCCGCCCAGAAGAATTCGTCATCAGCACTGCGATCACCATAAGCTCCCGTAACTACGGCAGGTTGATATTGCTTGTTGAGAAGATCCTGATGATAGAGTGCCTGCGGATGTGCTTCTGCCCAGGCATAAGCACGTTCGGCAGCCTGCAAAGCCACTTCCGAAAAGCCAGGATAATCCTCTTCGTAAGGAGCAAACAACACGGAAGCCTGCGCTAAAGCCGCAGCATAGTCCAATGCCGCCGTTACTGATTTCTGAACTACATAACGGGGCTGCTTACACTCCGTAGGCTTGATAAATCCCTCGAACGAAGGGGTAGTCAGCTTGTGGTAGACTCCTCCGTCGGCAGGGTCTTGCATGGTCAGCATCCATTTCAGGTTATAGTACATCTCGTCCAGCAAATCGGGCGTGTGGTTTCCGCTTTCCGGGATGTTCACCCGTTGACGGATAAAATAGTCAGGAAAACGGGCATAAATCGCCTGCATCAATCCGATGGAATAAGCGGAGTTCACAATGTACTTGTTATAATCTCCGGCATCATACCATCCTCCCGGAGAAGAAATCACCGCTCCCGCCTTACGTTCCGGCCCGGCAGCATTGGGATGTACCAGCACCTTGTCATCTGGATGGCCTGCCGGACGGCTCCACCGACCCGCATAAGTCGCTTCGATGGGCATACCCGTACGTTGGTAATAGAAAGACTTCAAAGCGGCATCGGCCAAAGGGGACAGCACCTTTTCCTTTACTTCGAATGCCACTGAATCGCCGTTAACCAACAGAAGATATCTTCCCGGTACCGTGATGTCACTGAAATCCAATATTGTCCTGCTCTTATCCGACCAAGCGGATGAAGCGGTATATCCGGGTTTGCCGGAAAGTAGCCGATTGCCCGTGGCTGCATCTACTATGGTAAATTCACGTACCTCACCGGCATTCACCACAGCTACTTTTTCCTGCTGGGGATAATACCCTAACTGATTCAAACGTACAGTTTCTGAAGGATGCCCTAAAGTGGCCATTCCTCCCAGAACTGTAAACAGACATGTAGTTATATTCATATCACTATTCTTTATATATTAATATTATTCCATTTCAAAATTATTTATCCGACAATAAGGTAATGAAACTGATAGCCGGCAAGTGTACCCGTACCAGTCCATTCTCCACCTTCACAGCAGTTTCCTTCATGCAGTCCTTTGTATTGGTCACATAGACTTTCAGTTCCTTCACTTCTGCAGGGATACCGGAGATGACAGCCTCACAATCCGCCCCATTATTGACCATATGGACGGCATATTCTCCGCGCACCATATTTCCGAAAGCTGCACAGTTTACATTTTTCTTGCTGCTACTGACTGGAATGGCCAAGGCATCGGCCGGAGTGGAGGCCAGCTGCTTAATGTTCCAGAAACGTTGTGTAGGACGCAAAGGACCTTTGGAGCCATAAATGCCGTCTCCCCACAACAACGAATAGTCTGAAGTGAGCTGCCACTGCAAGATGGACAGTGGTTGGCAAATAGCACAAATACGCGTATACAGATTGATTTCATAAAGTGCAAACGTCGACTCATTGAATATCTCGGCATAACCATGAGCAGCGGCATCCGTACTACCCTCACCAACCAAGAGTGGTACATTAATCGCTTTGGCAGCATCCGCCCACTTCCTTAACGTAACATCATCACAACCACGCCATGAATGGAAAGAAACTGCACCAATATACTTATGAGTCTCAGGATTGTTCAAAGCAGGAAGGATGAAATCAAAAGTCGTAGCATCCGAATTGTCGCCAAGCAGCATACGGGTAGGAAGATTCAACCCTGCCAGATAAGCACCGAATTCCTGAATGAAATCTGCATGCTCCTGCGGCGTGTGAAGGACATCAATACCCAAATCCGATTCGTTGAACGAGAACATGGAGAACTCAATACCATAATGCTGTTTAGCATACAACAGATAATCTGCCATGGATTTATAAATCTTCTCCTTTTTCCGGCTATCCAGACGATAAGCAATGACACCACCTTGACGGGCATAACTTGCAGGACCTCCGTCAATGGCCCATGCAGGCGGAAACCAACAGCTTAGTATTACCGGCATTCCCATCGCCTTCAAGCGCTTTGCCATGAGGAGACTTTCCTCCACCCGCTTGTTCAGTCCCCCATTCTGTGCCACGGCAATAGGATCGGATTCTTCTTCGGGTTGCCACAATCTCCACGGAAATTCCACACGGCCATAAGCTACGCGCAAATTTTCCAGACAGTAATCTATCACTTTAGGGTCGGCAGCAGGATTCTGCAGGCGGAAATTCCCTCCAAAGCCTGCAAACAAACTTCCCGGATTCTGCATATCCAATGTAATTTCCGCGTCACTGTGATCTATCACTCCGGAAGCATGCAGTTCCATAGACAATGCTGTTCTCCCAGCCTTTTTCAGAATCGACATCAGCGAGATATACACAACAGTACCGGTAGACTCTTTTTCAACCGTGGCCTTTACAGACTTATTGAACTTGAATTCCAACTTCCTATTGGCCGAAGTAACGGTCAGCTTCCTGCCACTTGTCCTTACTTTGGCATCAACGTAGTTTTCCGGACTTAAAGCAATACAGTAATAGGCTGTCTGGTTCAAAGTAGTGTCCGACAGCGCATCAATAGAAATCTCCACCAAGCCTTTTCCCTTATCAGTCACTTTCTGATGGAACTTTACACCTCGTAGAGTAGTCGTCACTTCCTGCATATCCCCCTCACGATGGAAAACGGGACGGACCTGCTTCTCCTTTCCAGTAATCTCCATATCTCCTTTCAAGGTTCCGACACGCAGGGATGACTCAAAGTCTATCAATTCACCGTCTACACGGACACCCGTGATATTGCTCCATGCCATCACTTCCGTCTGGGCAGAAAGCGGCAGAGATAATATACCACACAGCAATACAACTATTCCAAACTGGAAAATTCGTAAATTCTTCATAATATCAAATCTATAAAAGGTTGTCATTTCAGTCTGGTATCAATCTCAAACCCCATACGGCTATTATGATAGGGACAATTCCACATACTTGCTTTAGGCTCCTTGTAGCGGGGAGTTCCATCTTCCAGCACCGTTCTGAACCATTCACCATACTCCTTGTCTATCATCCGTGATTTGATGAAGTTCCAAGTGCGGACGGCACTGTCCAAATAAGATTGTTCACCAGTCAGTTGCCAGGCATTGATACAACCGACCACAGTTTCCGCCTGGCACCACCAGGAAGCATCCTTCCTGATTTTGTCCTTATGCCGTTCGTACATCATGGCGCCCATCGGGTTGATGCCCTCTTTCAAGGAGGCGTCTGCAAGTTCCAATGCTACCTTCCTGCACCTCCCGATAACCTCCGGGTCACCCAGAGCCTCTGCAGCTTCCGTCAGCAACCAGGAAGTTTCGATGTCATGCCCGTAAGAGTCGATGTCATCCAGATTGTTCCAATTCGAATCACAGTACAATATCAGGTGATGTGTTTGTGGATTGTAGAGCTTGGTTATTATCAAATCTATTACTTTTGTAAGACGTTCGCGTAGGCCATTATCCTTCCATACTTTATATAAAGCTGTGTATGCCTCCAATACGTGGATATGGGTATTCATTGTTTTGGTGGCAACGCCATCTCCATCATATCCCAGCTTTTGGGGAACTCCCCATTCGCGGGTGAAAGATTCTATATAACCATCGTTTACGGGGTCTTTGATTCTGCTCTCCATGGTCCGGTAAAGTTCTATGGCTTTTTGCAGGCTTTCATTGTTGCCCGTTGCTCTAAAATGTTCGGACAAACCGTAGATAGCATAAGAGCAGCCGTAAGTCTGCTTGTTCGTATCCAATGGGGTACCGTCCGCTTTTATCAGCCAATATACGCCTCCATACTGCGAATCAATGAAGTGGTCTATGA
>ERZ827088.1959-NODE-1959-length-23095-cov-8.922179_pt1 | contig 23095 bp, 10 predicted proteins | sample MGYA00519922_ERZ827088 | MGnify/ENA primary metagenome ERZ827088 (study PRJEB31778, sample SAMEA3449254) | human gut metagenome | biome: human gut; feature: human-associated habitat; material: faeces | place: United Kingdom | collected 2010/2012 ...
GTAGTGCGTAACAATCCGTAGGTATCATAGTCGGGGGCTTTTGACCCCGACATCAAATAAATAAGGCACCATATGCACTTTCTTCTTTCTTCTGCTGCAAATGGTGCCACTTCTGACATTCTCTGTCTAATTTTTATACATTAAATCTGAACAGCATGATATCGCCGTCCTGTACTACATAGTCTTTTCCTTCCAGACGGATCAGCCCTTTTTCTTTCGCTGCTGTATGAGAACCGCATGCAATCAGATCATCATAGCTTACAACTTCCGCACGGATAAATCCACGCTCAAAGTCTGTATGGATCTTTCCTGCTGCCTGAGGTGCTTTGGTGCCTCTTTTGATCGTCCATGCACGTACTTCCGGTTCACCGGCTGTCAGGTAACTGATCAGTCCAAGCAGATGATAACTTGCCTTGATCAGCTTTTCAAGACCGGACTCTTCCAGTCCGAGATCATCCAGGAACATTTTCTTCTCATCCTCATCTAACTGAGAGATCTCTTCCTCGATTTCTGCACATACAACGAACACTTCACAGTCCTCTTCTTTTGCATACTCCCGGACTGCCTGCACGCCTTCATTTGATGCTCCGTCATCTGCCAGGTCATCTTCTGAAACATTGGCAGCAAAAATAACCGGTTTTGCTGTCAGAAGGTTATATTCAGCAAGCCATGCCTGCTCGTCCTCATCATCTGTCGTAAAGCTTTTTGCCATCTTATTATCTTCCAGATGTGCTTTCAGACGCTGCAGAAGATCCAGTTCTTTGGCTGCTGTCTTATCATTTCTTGACAATTTCACCGTCTTCGCAATTCTTCTCTCAAGAACTTCGAGATCAGAGAAGATCAGTTCCAGATTGATCGTCTCAATATCTCGGAGCGGATCAATACTTCCGTCTACATGGACGATATTTGTATTTTCAAAGCATCTTACTACATGAACGATTGCATCTACCTCCCGGATATTGGCAAGGAACTGATTTCCAAGGCCCTCTCCTTTTGATGCACCTTTTACAAGACCTGCGATATCTACAAACTCGATGGCTGCAGGGATGATCTTCTTTGTATGATACATCTCTCCCAGCACATCAAGACGCTTGTCCGGCACTGTTACAACTCCCACGTTCGGATCGATCGTACAGAATGGATAATTGGCTGACTCTGCTCCTGCCTTTGTCAGCGAATTAAATAATGTACTTTTTCCTACATTTGGTAAACCCACGATACCAAGTTTCATCTTTCTATATTCCTCCTATAAATCCTTTGATTTCAAGGGATTCTCTTCCCATCCTGTTGAAATTTCTGAAATTCTCTTATTCTTTTTAGTTTTAGTATAGCAACTACTTCTTCTGTCAGAAGCCTCAATACAGTACCTTGTATTATACCACAGCCTGTTATCTTTGTGAATATTCAGTTTCATTTTTCAAAAACTTATATGAATTTATATGATGCCAGGTTCAAAAGGTCTAAGCCCACATGAGCTTGCTCATAGGTGGGTGAAAGACCTTAGAACCCTGGCATCTTTAAGTTAAGTATACCATATCTGTTCCGGCTCTTTCTGCACAATTTTAAGAAAAAGAGAAGGAATTTGTGGATAACTTCCTCAAATTCCTTCTCTGATGTTGAAAAGTTTTTAAAAGACAGAAATTATTTGTCTAATGGCTTGCCTGTCAGCATCTCATAAGCCTGAAGATACTTGTCGATCGTCTTGTCAACAATCTCCTGAGGCAGTGTCCAGTCATTGCCCGGATTTGCCTTGAGCCAGTCGCGGGCAAACTGCTTGTCAAAGGATGGCTGACCATGTCCCGGTTCATATCCTTCTGCAGGCCAGAAACGGGAGCTGTCAGGAGTGAGCATTTCGTCACCGATCACCAGATCACCATTTTCATCCAGGCCGAACTCAAATTTAGTATCGGCAATGATGATTCCTTTGCTCAGTGCGTATTCAGCACATTTTTTATAAAGGGCAATCGTATTGTCACGAAGCTTTTCAGCGTATTCGCGTCCCTTGCCCGGAAAATATTTCTCAAGGTGATCTACGCTCTGCTCAAAGGAAATATTCTCATCATGGTCACCAATCTCTGCTTTTGTGGATGGTGTGTAGATTGGTTCAGGGAGTTTATCAGATTCTCTGAGTCCCTCCGGCAGTGTGATGCCGCATACGGTACCATTCTCCTGATAACTTGCCCAGCCGCTTCCGGTGATATAACCACGTACGATACACTCGATCGGGAGCATATTGAGCTTGCGGCACATCATGGACTTGCCTTCATATTTCTCCTGCTGGAAAAACTCCGGCATATCCTTTGTATCAACAGAGATCATGTGGTTTGGAAGGATATCTTCTGTCAGATCGAACCAGAATTTGGACATCTGGGTCAGAACAGTTCCTTTCTTTGTAACTTCATTGTTCAGGATGACATCGAAGCAACTGATACGGTCAGTTGCAACCATGATCAGACTGTCCCCATTGTCATAGATCTCTCGTACTTTACCTTCTTTGATTGGTTTTAATTCCTGCATTTTCTCACCTCATCATACGTTTGTCATAAACTTCAAAGTAACCGTATCACCAGCCAATGCAGTCTGTCAAGATAGATTTGGGGATGCATATATAACGAAAATGAATAGGTGGTTATAAGTGCGGTTTTTCCTGTTAAAATTGGGCATAAATAGGGAGTGAGATGCTGCCGGTTCGGCAAATGTGGATAATGGATTTCAAAAAGAAGCTGTGCTATACTGAACAGTGGCTGAAAATCGGGGCGGGTCACAAGGTCATTCTACCACTAGTGTGCGAGCACACGTGGTGTCAGACCTTTTGACCCTGGTATCATATAAATAATGGAGCAGTGGAGAGTTGAACCTATGTTAGATTTTAGAAGAATAGAAATGTCAGATTTTCCTGCACTCAGGAAAATGTATGAAAAGTATGGAAACTGGTCATGTGACTGCACGATCTGCGGTACTTATATGTGGAGGGATTATCTGGATATCAGGATTTCTCTTGAGGAAGAGAAGCTGATCGTGTATCAGCAGTTAGACGGAAAGCATTTATTTTATATTCCGCTGATGGAAGACCGGATTGCAGGGATTAGAGAGATTGTTGCTTATATGAAAGAGCAGGGTGAGGAGTGCTACTTTTATCCGGTAGCGAACGAAGAGTTGTCTTTATTTGAGGAAGCCGGATACAGGATCGAGACAGAGCGGGATGAAGGCTGGAATGATTATGTCTATGATATTACAGCTCTGGCAAATATGAAGGGAAAAAAATATCATAACCACAAAAATCATATCAATAAGTTCAATGCATTGTATGAAAATGTAGAATTGCTGGATATCCGGGATGTAGAACCGGCAGAGTATCTACAATTTCTGGATGATTATGTAAAGAGTGAACATAAAAAAGCGACGATCGCAAAAGAAGAAAATGTAAAGGCAAAAGAAGTGCTTTCCGATCTGGAGGCTTATGGGGTAGTCGGATATGTTCTGAAAGTGGACGGAAAGATCGTAGGACTTGAAGTAGGAGAAATTCTGGGAGATTATTATTATTCTCATATTGAGAAAGCGGATAAGACCTACAATGGTGTGTACTCGAAGCTGGTTCAGCTCGTGTCACAGGATCTGCAGGAGAAAGTAAAATATATGAACCGGGAGGAAGATCTGAATGAGCCGGGGCTGAGACGCTCAAAGAGAGGTTATAAACCGATCGGTTATATCGAGAAGAACCAGGTTAAGATATTAGACTAATTTGAGATAAGGGGTCAGGTTGAATGAAAAAAGAAAGAAAAGTAATTGATGCACATCTTCATATTTTCGGTCATTGTGAATTTGGAGACCGTCTGGCACATGGGATCGGAGATGAACCTACGCAGGAATACCTGACTGAAAAATATTATGGCAGATTGGGAATTGAAAAAGGGATTGTGATGGGGAATGGCCCGTTGGAAGAGCAGGGAAAGAATCTGGGGGAGTACTTTTACTATAGTGCCGGACTGGATGAGAAGGATTCCTGGCTGAAGCTGGAGGAGATCGAGTCACATCTTCAGAGAAAACGCTGTGTAGGTGTGAAACTGTATCCGGGATATTATGAACTTTATCCCAATGATAAAAGTCTGTATCCGATTTATAAAATGACGGAAGAATATGGGAAAGTTCTATCAGTTCATACGGGGATGGTTGCCGGAAATGGCGGGCATCTGAAGTATTGCAGACCGATCCATCTGGACGATATAGCGACAGATTTTCCAGGTTTGAAGATTGTGATGTGCCATTTTGGAAATCCGTTTTTACAGGAGGCAGCGGCCGTATTAGAGAAAAATCCAAATATGTATGCAGATCTTTCAGGATTGATAGAAGGTGCTTTTGAAACGGAAACGTTTATAAAAGATCAGTCAGGTTACCTGGAAATTTTGAAATCATGGATGCATTATGTCAGCGATTATGCTAAATTTATATATGGGACAGACTGGCCTGCGGTCAACTGTTTTGAATATAGAGAGTTTATAAAAAGGCTGGTGCCGGAGCAATATCATGAAAAAGTATTTTATGAGAATGCAGTCCGCGTGTATGGCCTGGTATAGTCGGGGACAGAGATGAAATATTATGAGGATAAATCCGACAGAAAGATGGAGTTAAAGCTTTTGTCATTGTCGGAAGATGATAAGTTGATCAGAGAATGTATGGAACAGGCATCTGCATTTTACGGATGTCTGGGAAAAATGGGTGTTACAGAGATACTCTGTGACAGAAAAAAAGCACAGGAATTGGGGGCAGACTGCCAGATAACCGGAATTTTTACCGGTGGGGAGCTGACCGCATTTGCCTGTGCTTTTGAGTATACAGGATTGAAAAGAAATGGAAGGAAATGGCTGAATCCAGGTGATAAAGAATGGCGGCAGATCGAGACATTGGGAACGAATGTTGTTGTGATACCTCTGCTTGTTGGAAAAGAGAAGGTGGGCCGGTTGATCGAACTGCTTCGGGAACAATACCGGGACAGTCATCTTTTGTTCAGAATTAGCGGAGAGCAAAGTGAAAAATTTCAGGAAGACCTGGCAGTGGTATCAGAGAAGAATCTGAAAAGCCATAGATACGATGCGGCAGGTGAAAACGTGTGGCTTTTTCATTTTGCACCGCAGATCCGAATGGAAGATACTTATTTTGAAGAAGAGATATTGTTAATATTGCCGGGGCAGGAAGTGCTTCTGGAAATGGGAATAGAAGAGGCAGAAGTGACGATGGTGAAACTGACCGGTTATGAGATCGTCCGATCTGAAAAAGGCAGTGCTTTTTTCAGAAAACCAGGAGCGGCCTGTGAGGGGGTTCTGCTGCAGTGTGATTATGAACAGCTTCTTCGATATCAGCGGTTTATCAACCTTACTAATTATGAAGAACATTTTGAGCAGACAGACAGGGGAAAAGCACTGATCTATTCAGAAAAATATCAAAGTGACAGCTCTCTTCTGTGGAATGATCTGCTCCGTGAAATGGTAAAGACAAGAAAAGCGGAATGGAGCATTGTTCCTGACAGTTACATTATGTATCCGGTGACGTATAAAGAGCAGGACCGGCTTTTAGAATGTGCCTGTTATGATAATCAGGAGATCGGCAATTATATGCATTATATGGATATCCGTCTGCAATGTGAAACAGGAGTTCCTTTTGGAAAAGATGGAATTGATTTGATGGAACGTTATAAGAACCGTCTGGAACGTATTCCACTTGGAAGGCTGAGAGTCAGGATCACATTGGAAATGATCCTGGATATCCTGGATCATGAGGATCAGCCGGTGGGATGTGATGCGGAGGCAGAAGCGGTCCTTTCGATTGACCGGTTGAGCCATATCGGAGTATTGACATTGGTTTCTTTGTCCACTCCTTTTCTGCTGAGTCATTTTCTGGATAACATTGTAAGAAACCAGTTGATGGTAATAGAAGAAAATGGAGAAGCAGTGAATCTGTATGCGTATATGCAGGAAAAATGGGGACTGAACGCTTCCGGGACTCCAAAAAGTTATGAAATGATACCGAAAGAGAAAAACTGCCTAAACAAAAAGCAGTTAGGAGCAGTTCTCCTGTCAGAAACGATCTACGAAGAGGGAGAAGATTTCGGGGAATTTACAGATGCAGAAATTTTGAAGCTGACAAATTCAGAGACCGGTATGGGACAGTACAGCCGTGCTTTTGTTGTGGCACATACAAATGTGCTTCTGGACTTTGAAAAAGACCTGCGGGGAACGATACAGGCAAGGATGTATAATGCAGCATTTACCTGCTTTTATGTGGAATTGCTGATGTTTGAAGAGGCGGCACTGACTTGTTTCAATAAGGAACTGATCGATCTGATGGCAGAGGTCATGCGGATCGAACCTACGGAGTTCCTGACCCGTGCAAGAACGATTACAAACCGGTATTTAAATACGGTGGATTTCTGGAATGTTAGTGTAAACTACCCGTCGTCACAAAAATCATTGCAAATGATCAGAAAATCGTTTCTTATAGATGACTTGAAAGAGAAAATGGAATATAATCAAAAACAAGTTGGGAACATTTTTGATATCAACAGGGAAATCGTTGACCGACAGGAGGCAAAGGAAGAAAAAGAGAGAGATGATCAGTCCAATACAGCCTTGACGATCTTATCCGTTCTGTGCTTCTTCAGTGCCATGATCGACGGTAATGATTATCTGAGTACTTTGGACTGGCTGATACCGGCGGGAGTACTTGATATTATTTTAAAGGGAGTTTTCCCAATCACAATGATTGGCATTCTACTGTATGTGTTGAAAAAACTGTACGGAAGGTCAAAATAGTTACGGATGAGGAGGAAGGAATGAAAAAGACGATTCAAAGAGTATTAGCGGCAGTGATTTTATTTGCCATGATACTTAGCGGAGGTTTTTCCGAAGTCGGTAAGGTACACGCAGAGAAGCAGCAGGGGACAACGAAGCGTGCAATCTATGTTGTATTTGACAATTCGGGAAGTATGTATGGGGACGGCAACAAAGCATGGTCTCAGGCGACTTATGCGATGGAAGTTTTTGCCGCGATGATGAATTATGAGAGCGGAGACGTGATGAAAGTATTCCCGATGCATGATATCACAACAGATGGGAATACGGGGTCTGCAACAAAGTCATCCATGGAGATTCGTGGAAAAGATGATATTGCACAGATCCATAATATGTATACACCAAAGCCAGGCGGAACTCCGTATACGCAGGTGAATAATGCGGCAGGAGAGTTGACGAAGCTTCTGAATGCCGGAAGTGTGGATGAAGGATGGCTGGTTGTGCTGACAGACGGTGACTTTGACAATGATATTCCGGCCAGCGGATTGAAAGCAGATCTGGAGGGGAAGGCTGCGGCCAACGAAAATCTGTATGTGCAGTATCTGGCTATCGGAACGGATGTAAAGAATATCCCGGAGGGAAATGCGGATAAAGGTCTGTATGCACAGAAGGCGGGTAATACTTCAGAAGTTGTGAATGAGCTTGCTGAGATCAGCAACCGCATTTTCAAGAGAAATGAATATGCAGGTTATAGCAGTGAAGATTCCGGTCTGGAATTTGATATTCCGCTTAGAAAGCTGATTGTCTTTGCACAGGGGAAAGATGTGAAGATCGGCAGCCTGAAAAATGAAGAGGGCGGAGAAGTGAAGCTCCAGAGTGATACAGCGGTTTCATATAGCAGTACGGACGGAGCGGGACTGACTACCTTTGTAAAGTCAACACCGGTCAAAGATACATCTCTGAAAGGACAGGTTGCGGTCTTTGCAGATGAGTCACCGATCGTAGCTGGAAACTATACGCTGGATGTCAGCGGAGCAGACAGTATTCAGATTTATTATGAGCCGGATGTGAAGTTTGAGGCAGGACTTTACAAAGGCGATACAAAGATGGAAGAGGGAACCATCGAAGGTGGAGCTTATACAGTAAAAGTTGGATTCGTAGATCAGCTTTCAGGAAAATATATTAAAAGCTCCAAGCTTCTTGGAGAACCGAAGTATACAGTCAGCATCAATGGAGAGACGCAGGAACTGACCGGAAAAGACGGGGCATCTCAGTCCATTGATGTGGAAGTAGACGGGGAGTCACTGGAATTGACGGCAGATGTCAATTACCTGAAAGATTATACAGACAGTGCATCCTATACGTTTAAGGTCTGCACGCTGGATATAAATGTGGACGCATTCAAGAGTGCAAATCTGAAGACGCTGGAAGACGGAGCAAATCAGATTACTGTAGAGGCAACGAGAAATGATCAGCCATTGACAAAAGAGCAGTGGGATGCCGCAACGCTGGACGTGGTAAGTGTAAATAAAGACGGAGAAGAATTTGGTATCCAGTGGGATGTGCAGAAGGGCAGTGAAGTCTCAACCTGGATCGTGACTCCGAACTATAAGAAAGGCGGTATGTTCGCAACAGAGACCGGTCAGGCAGATGTAACGATCAATGTATCGGCAGAAATCGACGGGGATGGTTACGGTAAGGCAGAAACGGTCAGTGTAAACATCAAGGATGATAAGAATATCGTAGATTATCTGAAGCGCTACTGGAAGCATATTGTAATATCACTTCTGCTTCTGATCCTTATTTTAGGATATGTGCCACCGTTTAAAAAGCGGTTTGCAAGAAGTATCAAGAAGCGTCCGAGTATCGAATGCAGTGCGGAGAAGATCGGACTTCGTGATAATGTCATGAAGGGAAATTTTGAGAAGGATCTTGCATCCAGACTGCTCCCATATGTACCGGAGACCGGAAGGCTGACGTTCTCACCGACTCCGGTGAAAAAAACAGCAAAAGTCCGGGCATCAGGAGGCGGAAGTATGCTGATTCTGAATACATCCGCTTTTGCAGGGAAAGAGGAGATCACATTTAACGGAATGTCCATTCAGGAGAATGAAAAGGGACATCACCGTATTTCCGCAAGTACCATTATTGTAGTAAGTACGCCAGAGTTTACATATACCTGTATTCCGAATGTGCAGAGAACTGCAAATGGCGAGATAAAAAGAGGAAAAAGAAAATAAAAGGCTATAGGAGGAAGAGAGTATGATTGCACCAACATTATTAGTAGGACTTGGAGGAACCGGATCAAAGATCGTATGCCGTGTATCTCAGATGGTTACGGAAGAGCAGCGGAAAAGGATCGGATTTGCAGTTTTTGATACGGATATCAATGAATTAAGAGAAATCCGTGAGGCGAATCCGTTTATCAAGACGATCCAGACCTCAACAAAGCTGACGGTCGGAGAGTATCTGAATATTGATACGCATGCAAGAGATGAGTGGTTCCCGGTGAACGGAATCCTGAACAGCAAATCCCTGACAGAGGGAGCCGGTCAGGTACGTGCGATTTCCAGACTGGCACTGGACACAGCGATCCGTGCGGGAAATATGGAGCCTCTGCATAATGCAATCGAGGAACTTTACAAGCTGGAGGGCGATTCCTCAGAACAGGCATTAAGAGTGGTCATTGTAAGTTCCCTGGCAGGAGGAACCGGATCAGGACTGATTCTCCCGGTTGCACTGTACCTGAAAAATTATCTTGCAACCAAATTCCAGGCAAGTGCCAATATTACAAGAGGATTCTTCATTCTTCCGGAAGTGTTCTATGAGGTAATCCGTGGACAGTCAGAGAGAAATAATCTGAAATGTAATGCTTATGCAACGTTAAGAGAGTTGGATGCCTTTCTTATGAAAGGGGACGAGACTCTGCCGGAGAAGTATGAAAAGACGGTCAAGCTGGAGTTCCCGAGAGTCGGATCCAATGATGTGGAAGAGTATAATGTAAGACCGTATGATTTCTGTTTCCTGTTTGATGCACAGAATACGGAAGGAAAGAAGCTGAACAGTTTTAACCAGTATCTGGATCATGCCGCCAACTGTATTTATTCTCAGTCCATCGGACCAATGAATAAGAGAAGTAACTCTTCAGAGGATAATACGATCCGTGAACTTTGTGCGGAACGTGGACGTAACCGTTATGCCGGTGCAGGTTCTGCAATGCTGATCTATCCATATGAAGATGTAAGAGAGTATATCGCACTGAACTGGACAAAAGAGTGTGTATCCAGTCAGTGGCTTGTATTTGACCGTATGTATAAGGAAAAATGTCTGGCTAATGCGGAGATGCGTGCACAGGGACTGAACCGGAGAGATATCAATGCGTCGGTAGATTATATTGAATCGATCAACCAGATGGCAAAGCAGAAAGATCCATTTGCATTATCGATTGAAAAAGCCTGCACGATCTACGACGAGGGTGGTTATAAGAAAGTCAACGATAAGTGGACAGAGTATGTCGGGCAGCTCAAGAAGTTTGTGAAGGACAGTACCATGAATGGTCAGATGGATCTGGATGCACAGAAGAATCTGGCAATGGGAATGATCAACGAGGTTGAGATTGGATCGAAGCAGGCAGCAGAAGAGCTTCAGGATGCGTACAGAGAGATGGAAAAGTATAAAGATATGGTTGTAAAACGAAGTGAAGATACTGCAAGAACCATTGCGTATTCGATCTTTAAGGCAAAGAACGACTCTATCACGAAGGAAAAACTGCCGCATCAGATGGAGACATATTTAAGAGATGAAGAAGGAAACTTTATCCATCCGAATGCAGTCCGTTATTTCCTGTATCAGGCACTGGAACTGATGAAAGCAGAGAAGGTTCTGGTAGAGAAAGAAAATGATAAAAAAGAAAAATCTTTTGATGGAATGTATGCAATTTTTGACAATACGAAGACGGATGATGAAATTGAAACTGTAGATCAGCTCACAGAGAGAAAGATTGATAAAAAGACGCAGCAGGAGTTTAAAGACAAGTTACGTTTTTATATCGGAGAGACAGATAAATACAGAACAAGCAGTGTTCTGGCAGAAGTTCTGGCAGAAGGAATCGATTATATTTCCAGTTTGTGTGAGGCGTTCCAGAATTTCTATACATCTTTCGAGAATCGTATCGAAGCACTGGATCGCAGAATTGCAGCCCTGTCCAAGAAATATGGCAATACAGCAGGAAGAACTTCCAGATATGTATGTGCGACACCGAACTGCTTCCAGAGACTGTTAAAAGAGATGCCTTATACAGGAAGCAGCATCACGATCGATAAAGAGCTTGCAGAGGAAATCTACAATAAAGTACGTAACTATTCCATGCTCAAGGATAAACCGGAGAATGGTGGTTACTTTGAACAGATCTTTGATAATGGAATTATCGGCTATTTCAAGAAATCTCTGATGGAGATCTATGGAAGCACTGTCAACATGGATGTGCTGACTGCACTTGAAAAAGAAGCAAAATACGAGAAGAATGAATATGATGCAACCAGGATCGAGCAGTATGTAAAGAAGGTGATCGCAGAGACGAGAAACCTGTCGAATCCATTTATCGAGCGTCCGCTTGGTGAGCAGAAAGCACCGATTGCTGCATGTACATACAGTAAAGAGCTGGATCCGAAGGATGATTCACCGAGATCTATGTTGATTGCAAAAGAGCTTGGAAATTATGGCGGAACACCGGATGAGGATATTCCGTTGAATATGATCATGTTCTACCAGTCTATTTATGGATTGAGAGCAAATAAGCTGTCAAAATTCTCACCTGGATGTGCAGCAGAGGGGCGTTCAGATGGTGAGTATTATAAGGCATATTATGAGGTAGTAAGCCAGATTAAACCAAAGTCAGATAAGACACCGGTTATCACACCGCATATCGACAGAAACTGGCATATTGTATCTGCATTGCCGGATTTGGACGAGGAGAATCAGAGACGTCAGGAAAGAGAAATTTACCGGGCATTTGCACTTGGAATTATCTGTGATCTGGTTTGCTATAGTAAGATTTCAGAAGGAAAATATTTATATAGATTAGAGCTTAATGATCTTGAACCGGAAGAATTTGTGGTTTCTAATGGAACACCTTGTGATCATTATTATGAAGTACTGGATGCATTGACAATCAATCCGGTTGCTGTGCAGACGATTCTTTCTTATATGAAAGAGAAATTTGCAGATGAACGTAATAGTTCAGGAAAACTTGATTTTGAACATAGCTATTTAAGAAGACAGATTAATGAGCTTGCAAGTATAGAATATGGTAAAGCTGGTTTATCTATTTTTGATGTTGCGTTATTGTTAAAGGTTTCAACGCCTTCAGCCGAGTTTGATAAAACTGTAGGTAAGGGAATTATGAGAGAAATTCTTACCCTGATTTATGAGTATGCACAGACAATGGTACTTGAGGCAGATTTAGACGGAATTTATGGAAAGTTTGTCTTAGAACAATTTGAAATGTTTGATAAAAATATAGACTGGTATATGGATAACTGGAAAGATAATTTCAGTGACTATATTAATGATTTGATGAGAATAGCTGTAAGCGATATTGAAAGAAAGAAACTGACAGATATTTATGAAAAAATGAGAAAAATCATGAAAGAATCAAGCAAAAAGAGAGGCTAGGGTCTTGAAAAGCATAGGAGAAGGCGGTGAATGAAATGCATACAGTGATCATACTGAACAAGCAATCATCGGATCTGCTGAAAGACTTTCGCTTTCTGTATAAACCATTTGTGGATGAAGGAACGATTAGTTTCTGTGACTGGAATGAGGCGGGGACGGACCTGAAATCGGCTGTCCCTGATATATACAAATGTATCAAGGGAAAACCGGACTGGCGTGCAATCGTGCTGAATACGGATTCTATGGCAGTACATACGTCAGGACCGGTTGCAGATGAAAAAAATCCATTTGATTTTCCGGGTGAGACGGTAAATGATACGGAAATCCCAAGAGAAAGTAATGTACCAATGATCCGTTTGTCACATATGTTGTGCGGATATCCTGCTGCAACAGTGAAAAATTTTGAAAAAGGGTTCGAGTATTATGATGAGAAGACCCTGAAGCGAGTCCGGGTGAGAGAGTCAGAGTTGACGGAGGATGAGGTTTACCAGTTGTCTCGGCGGTATCGTGACAGGCTGAAACCAATCTATCTGGATGTTCCGGTCTCTGAAGAAGTAAAAAAAGCACAGGATGAATTAAATGAAAAATATGAGTTCAGTGATAATCGCCCGCAGGAATTGATCTTTATTGCGACCAGGAAGCATAAAAAGGATGAAGAACATATTTATGAGTCCTGGAAGACGCAGTTTGAAATGGAAAGTTCCAACTTCAGCAGCCGAAATAAATATCCGAATAACTGTAGATTCATATGCAGCAGTATTACCAATGCAGAAAATAGTCTGTATATGAAGGAGCTGACAGAGTTCTGGGTTTCTGTTCTTACACTGGCGATCAACCGGATCCCGGCAAGTTCGCTGCAGGCATATCGTCTGTACAAACTGGGAATGGAAGCTTCAGAAGAGGAACTGGAACGGCTGCTGAATAAGCGATTGAACCGAATGGAGTCGGTCTATGATTTTGTTCAGGAAAGAATGAAAATGAAAGCAGAACTTTCCTTTGAGGAAGATGATATTCTTGTGCCGGAACAGAAGATACCGGTTCATTTTGATGGTTCATCAGGGAAAGAGTTGTATATCAATACTTCAAAGATTGGATTGAGCAGAGATTGCCCAAAAGATGAATTATTTACCTGGATCATGGAGATCACAGAGAAAAAGCGTCAGATCAATCAATTCCTGAAAGCACCAAGACGTGCGATCGACAAAGCATCTCAGCATTTGAAAGGCAGAGCAGAAAGTTTCTTTGGTGATGAGTATAAGATGGATCAGTTTCAGGTGGAGGATCTTGAAGCAGAAATTGAAAGACTGGAGACAAACGTCCTGGAAAACAGTACCAGTGGACTGGTAGATGAAGCAAAATTTAAAGAGCAGATCGAAACAGTAGACAAAAAAGTGAAGAAGGATATTGTATCTCATATCAGAAGAAGTACGGCAGTTCAGGTTGGATGCTGTCTTCTGTTAGTGTACCTGTTGGGATTTGTGCCATATTGGATCTCTGCAGCCAAATTGGGAGGAAGTCAGTTCGGTTCGGCGGTTGTGGTAGCGTTGGCTGCACTTGCAGTGGCGGCAGCAGGCGGAATTGCAGCACTTTTCATTCTACGGCACAGAGTCCGGATGAGTATGGAAGAATATAATCATGTGATCCACACGATGGTAAATAATGTCAATGCATCAGCAGATGAATTTGGAAAATATTTTACAGCGGTATGTACTTATATGAAGGCACAATCGATCCGGGCAGGGATCAAGCTGAAAAGTGAATCGATCTCTTCCGCACAGTTCATACTCAGGGCACATAAGCAGGCGTTGAAAAGTTCTATAGAAAGAGATGAGGAAGTGGCTGCATCCTATGGGATCAGGCGGGTGGCAGAAGTTGAGAAAAATATTACTTCTTTCTTCCATGAAGAAAAACTTCCAAAGGATAATGCACTGTATTACTATGAGACAGATAAATCCGATGTAGGTATTCCGCTGAATGAGGCGGGAGACCTGGTGAGAGCACCGTATAAGTTTGTTGCCAAACTAAAACTGGAACGAGAAGATCTGTACGATGAAGTGAAAGGAGAAGTATGATGTTTATACGAATGCTGCAGTTTTTAGCACAGGCGATTCCTTTTATTTTATTGTGTCTGGCAGCGAGAAAAGCAAATCTGAATAAAATTGACAGAGGAAGACAGGTCTTGATGCCGTTTATTGCATTGCTTTACTGTACGATCGTAGCAGTGATCTTAACGCAGTTCCATTCCCTGCTGATCGAAATTATGGGGTGGATATCAGGATTCCTTCCATTTTTATCAAATGCAGGGATAAGTCATTATATGAATCTGTTCAATCTATTGATTGTAGTTATATTTCTTGTGCTGAAAGGGATTTTCCTTCCTATTTTGAACAAGACATGGAAGTCTAAAAACCTGATGCAGCTAACCTCCGGGAATTTCTATGAATATGAAGAAGACCTGGATAAATGGCTGTTGAAGAAAGAATATGAGCAGGTAAAGACTTATTGCAATGGAATTTATTATGCAGCACTTGGAGCATCTGTTCTGATTTTTGTATTGGGACAGATGTACCCGAAGATGGCATTTGCACAGACACCATGTTATCCGGTTTTTGGAGTGCTGGTATTGGGGGAAGTGATCAATTATCTTTCCGGAATTAGCAGAACAGAATTTATTGAAGATGTCCTTGGAGAAGATGAGGAGTCTTTTAAAGTTGCAAATTATGGCTTGCTGAAAGATATTTTAAAAGATTTATTTGGAGAGCGTGTCTTATATGATGCAACTGTGGACAGTGGGCTTGATGTATCTTCCAGTTTTGAGACACTGGAGGAGATGAAGAAATCAGAAAATCAGGCCATCCGCAATCTGGCAGGATATTTCACAAAGCTAAAGGAAAGCGGTCAGGATGTAGAACCAAACTATGTAAAAAGTTGTGTTAATCTGATCTGTGGACAGAGTACTTTGTTCTGTAATCCGTTTTACAGAGACCTGACTCATTATCTGATGTTTCCGATTATGGGGCAACTGATGAGATATAAAAAATGTCTGGTGATCATGGGAAGAGATTCAGCAACGGAAGATGTAAAAGAATGGCTGGAGCAGGGAATCTTTGAAAATGTAAATACAGGCAGTCTGTGGAAAGTCGGGGTGTTGGAGAATGAAAATCCGGAAATTGACGAGCCGGATATCGGAATCCTTAAATTCAGTGATCTGTATAACCTTCGTCTGCAGAGAAACCACAGTGATTTTTTAAGCCGTGTCGGATTTGTATTTATTGTAGAACCATCCCGCTTGCTGGCATCCGGACAGGCTGGAGTCAGCCTTTTGGTTCATCGTTTTGATGAAAGTAAAGAGCCGGTTGTGTATGCTGCATGCGACAGAAACTGTGACGGGCTGGTTGATGCACTGTCTCATGTACTGAAGACTACGATTACAGAAGTAACAGCCACATTGAAAAGTGCGGCAACGACTTCTATTATGTGTTGGAATGCAGAAGGGGATTATATGCATCACCGGATTTTCTCCAATGTATCCCGTTATCTTGGTATGGGTACAGAGATCAATGCAGTGGCATTGAAGTATCAGATTGCCAATACAAAATGGATCAGCAGTGAGAAATTTCCGGTTATGGATATGAAATGGATCGCGGGACAGTACTACAAAAAGATCTGTAATTATACAGACCTGCCAGTGAGTCAGGAGTCTTTCAACAGAGCGTTTCATGTGGAATCCAATTTGTGGAATACACAGAGAGAAGAAAATTCATTCCTTGTGGTGGAAGATGAATTTCAGAACTTGTTCGAGCTGACGAGACTGTTCGCAACGAGAGGAACGCAGCAGGGATTTATTAACGTGATCAGTGAAAATTATCTCTTAAGGGATTATATGCTGGGAAATGCACAGACCTTTATTTCTGACCCGAAAGCAATTCCGACGATTGTGGCAGACTATGCACGAACAGAGCGGAATACAATTTTGAAACTGATCATGCGGATGGCAGAGGAGCAGGTTTGCGAAGATGAGATCGTGGATGCACTGATGGTAAGTGGAATCAAGTTTGAAGATCCACTGGCAGCATTAAAGAACCTGATCTACAAGCATTGTTTCATAAAGGAAATCAACATTCGGATCTATTTCAGAGAACAGTTGATGGAAGATGCACTTCATACAGAAGTGAAAAAATATTATGCGATCGAGGAAGAAACAGAAATTGCAGAGTACGCAAAGAAACTTCAGAATGCATATTATATCGCAGAAGATGAGCAGGGCGATAAATATTATATCGGTGCAAAATTATATGGACATGTATTCCAGGCACTGATTCCGGGCCAGTTCCTGACTTATGATGGAAAATATTATGAAGTACAGGCGATCACACCACAAAATGGGGTCGTGGTACGAAGAGCAGCAGATCATATCACGGATCGTGTCTACTACAGGCAGTTGCGTCATATCAGGATCAATGACTGGAAAGATGATGAGAATATCGGTGGACAGAAATCCGTTGAGGGAATCTCAATCTATAAAGGCTATTGTGAGATAGATATTGAGACAGCAGGATACCTGGAAATGACATCTTATGAGAATCTGAATGCGGCAAAAGAAGTTCGTGTCAGCGGAATACCGGTTCGTTCCTATAGGAATAAACTGGTTATGAAATTGAATTTGCCGGATGTTTCGGAGCGGGTGAGATATACACTTTGCCTTCTTCTGAATGAAATCTTCCGCACGATTTATCCAGATGCTTACCCATATATTTGTGCGGTAACCTTGGTTGATACGAATCATGCACCGGAAAAGTTAAAAGGTGCAATGTATACACTATCAGGAAAAGTAGACGGAAGTGCAATTTATATAGTAGAAGACAGTGAGATCGATCTGGGTCTGATCGCATCTGTTGAACGAAATTTAAAGCGGTATTTTGAAATCATAACAGAAGTACTGATGTGGCATGAGCAGAAAATGGCTGAAAATCCGAAAAAAGAAAGCAAACCGGAGGACTATGAGACTCCGTTTACGCCGGAAGCCGGAAAAGAAGAGGAAGCTGCGAAGAAAGCCAGGGAGAAAGCCGAGAAAGAGAACAAGAGATTCCTCGGAAAAATAAAGAGAAAATTAAGGAAATTCTGGGAAAAGATCACTGCGGGATTTAAAAAGAAGCCGAAAGATGAGCCGGTGGAAGAAACTCCAACAGAAGAAACACCAACAGAAGAAACACCAATAGAAGAAACACCAGAAGAAGGAATTTCAGAAGATAGTCCAACAGAGGAAACCACTTCCACAGATGAAAGAAACACAGAAACCGGAACTGAAAATGTCATGAAAAATGTGATGTATTCAGCAGAAGCAGAAATGGATATTGAAGGTGAAGATGAGCAGCTTGTGGAACAAAAGATGACAAAAAAGACGGAATATCAGAAAAGTTGTTTCCTGAAGTATGGCTATGAAGAAATCGATCCATACTTTGATTTTGGGGGAACGATCAAGTATCTTACTAAATATGGTTATGATCGAAATCCATTGCAGCAGGTTCGTGATGGCGTGAAGGCAGCAGAAGCTGATAACGCAAAATATGATCCACATAAAGAGGGAAGTCATTTTTGCGATTTCTGTGGTGTAGAGCTTGCCGGAGGAGAATATGAACTTCTGAAAGACGGAAGAGAACGTTGCAATCATTGCTCTTCAACTGCACTTAGGACTGGCGAAGAGTTTAAAGAAGTTTATAAAATGGTTGTCCGGAATATGGAGCTCTTTTTTGGAATCAAGCTCAATGTGGCAATTAAGGTAAGAATGACAGATGCCAAGACGATCGCAAAACATTTCGGGGAAGAATTTGTGGCAACTCCGGGATTTGATGGACGTGTACTTGGATTCGCACAGAAAGATTCATCAGGATATAGCCTGTATATAGAAAATGGGTCTCCGAAACTTGCAGCAATGGCAACGATCGCACATGAACTGACGCATATCTGGCAATACCAGAACTGGGATGAAAAAATGATCCTCAGTAAATATGGAAAGCAGTACAGGCTGGAGATCTATGAGGGTATGGCAAAATGGGCAGAGATCCAATATCTGTTGTATCTGAATGAAATTTCTTATGCGAAGCGTCAGGAAATCGTTACAAGGCTGAGAGATGATGAATATGGAAGAGGATTTATACAGTATGCAAAGAAATATCCGTTGGCTTATCGACATGAAAAGAATGCAACGCCGTTTGGAAGGATACCTCCTCTGTAAAGGGAAAATGTAAAGATGTCGGGGTCAAAAGCCCCCGACTTTGATGCCTACGGATTGCTCCGTGCTACGCACTCCCACAATCCTACCCAATATTCGCATATCGTGGGATTATCATCCCACTTTTATGCTCATATCGGGGCAGATCCTAAGGTTTTTCACCCACCTATGAGCAAGCTCATGTGGGTTTAGACCTTTTGACCCTGGCATCATGTAAATTGTAAAATACATTCTTCATTTACCAAAGCCGGAAAATATGATACTATGGAATGAGTTTAAAATTAAAAGGAGGTCGTTACATGATAAAATTGTACGATAACGGTGTGTATCTGTTGAATGGCACCGAGATAGTGGAAGACGCAGGAAATGTACAGACTCCTCTTACAAAAGAGGAAGCCGCGAAAAATACTATGGCGTATGGAATCCTGAAAGAGCATAATACTTCATCTGATATGGAGAGACTTCAGATCAGATTTGATAAGCTGACATCCCATGATATTACGTTTGTAGGAATTATCCAGACAGCCCGTGCATCAGGACTTGAAAAATTCCCGATGCCATATGTATTGACGAACTGTCATAATAGTCTTTGTGCTGTAGGTGGTACGATCAATGAAGATGACCATATGTTTGGACTGACATGTGCGAAAAAGTATGGCGGCGTCTATGTTCCGCCTCATCAGGCAGTCATCCATCAGTTTGCCCGTGAGATGCTTGCAGGCGGAGGAAAGATGATTTTGGGTTCTGACAGTCATACCCGTTATGGTGCACTTGGAACGATGGCAATGGGCGAAGGCGGACCGGAGCTTGTAAAGCAGCTTCTGAACAAGACGTATGATATCAAGATGCCGGGCGTGATCGCGATCTATTTAGACGGTGAGCCGGCAAAGGGTGTCGGACCGCAGGACGTTGCACTGGCAATCATCGGGGCGACCTTCAAGAATGGTTATGTAAATAATAAAGTTATGGAATTTGTAGGACCTGGTGTCAGCAATTTAAGTGCTGATTTCCGTATCGGTATTGATGTAATGACGACAGAGACAACCTGTCTGTCTTCTATCTGGAGAACAGATGAAAAGATCCGGGAGTTCTATGACATCCATGGAAGAAGTGAAGACTATAAAGAGCTGAATCCGGGAGCAGTTGCTTACTATGATGGACTGGTATATGTGAACTTAAGCGAGATCAAGCCGATGATTGCGATGCCGTTCCATCCAAGCAATGTATATACGATTGATGAACTGAATGCAAATCTTACAGACATTCTTCATGATGTAGAGCAGAAAGCCCTTGTAAGTCTGGACGGAGCAGTAGATTATTCACTGCAGGATAAGATTAAAAATGGCAAGTTCTATGTAGAACAGGGTATCATTGCAGGCTGTGCCGGTGGCGGATTTGAAAATATCTGTGCGGCAGCAGACATCATTAAAGGAAAGAATATCGGAGCAGATGAATTTACATTCAGCGTTTATCCGGCAAGTACTCCGATTTATATGGAACTGGTGAAAAATGGTGCGATCGCTGATCTGATGGAAGCAGGAACTGTTGTAAAAACTGCATTCTGTGGTCCATGTTTCGGAGCAGGAGATACACCGGCGAACAACGCATTTTCTATCCGTCATACAACGAGAAACTTCCCGAACAGAGAGGGAAGTAAGCTGCAGAGCGGACAGATCTCTTCCGTCGCACTGATGGATGCACGTTCTATTGCTGCAACTGCTGCAAATAAGGGATTCCTTACACCTGCAACTGCACTGGATGTGGAATATAAGGGACAGAAGTATCATTTCGATAAAAATATTTATGCGAACAGAGTTTTCGACAGCAAGGGTGTTGCTGATCCGTCCGTAGAGATCAAGTTTGGTCCGAATATCAAAGACTGGCCGGCAATGTCAGCACTTCCGCAGAATCTGCTTGTAAAGGTTGTATCTGAGATCCACGACCCGGTTACGACAACAGATGAGCTGATTCCGTCAGGAGAGACATCTTCTTACCGTTCCAATCCGCTGGGACTTGCAGAGTTTGCTCTGTCAAGAAAAGATCCGGCATATGTAGGACGGGCAAAAGAAGTACAGAAAGCACAGAAGGCGATTGAGGCCGATGAGTGTCCGGTAGAAGCACTGGAAGAGCTGAAACCGGTTATGGACAAGATCCATGAGACATACCCGGAAGTTGGCAAAGGCAACCTTGGAGTAGGAAGTACAATCTTTGCAGTGAAGCCGGGAGACGGATCTGCACGTGAGCAGGCTGCATCATGTCAGAAGGTACTCGGCGGCTGGGCAAATATCGCGAATGAATACGCAACAAAGCGTTATCGTTCCAACCTCATCAACTGGGGTATGCTCCCGTTCCTGACTGATACAGACCATGAATCACTTCCATTCAAAAATGGAGATTATATCTTTGTTCCGGATGTGAGAAAAGCAGTAGAAGAAAAGGCTGCGGTTGTGAAAGCATATGTTGTCGGGGATGAGTTAAAAGAGATCGACCTGAAGCTCGGAGATCTGACAGATGCTGAACGCCAGATCATACTGGATGGATGTCTGATTAACTATTATAGAGCGACAAAGTAGAAATTTGTAGTTGTTGAGAGTGAAAATGATTCGGCGGCAGGAAGTGTTTCTGACAGAAGAGCGTCCATATCCGCCCTTGTTGTTGCATCGCAGTGCAGGACCCGCTTTACCTCAGCCCGTTGACAACTTGTAACAGGAACGTGGAAACACTCGTGCAGAGGCACTCCTGTTTACGTTCCTTAACAAGTTGGGCAAAGTGTCTTCGGAACGCTCCCTGTCAATGCACTGCTCACGCAACAGCAAGTGTGGATATTAGGCATTTCAAGTCAGAAAACAGTTCTCGTGCCGGGACATTTTCTCTTAACAAACACGAAATTTAAGTAAGAAGTAAAAAGCCGGAAGGCTATCAACTAAGATGAATGATTAGTCAAATATTAAAGATGTCGGGGTCAAAAGCCCCCGACATCATTTACGATCGAATATCTTAGCCAATAGCCATCCGGCTCTTTTTATCTTTTAAATCTTGTATTGTTAAGTGAATATCTCTGCTTTCTGCGTCCGCTTCGCCATAAAGAAGTTATCTGATGCTTTATAGCGTATCACCCCAACAACCACAAATTTACCCAACTACAGCAAGAATTTTATGGACGCTATCCAGAGACTCCATCAGTACCGCTGCAATGGCATCCAAAGGATAACCAAGCTTTTGCATCTGCAGGGCCACCTCCTTTTTCTGGGAGGCTATGCCAAGTTCTTTTCCATGAGCTTCTCCTTCGGCAATACCTGATCGTCTGCCCTGTTCCATACCATCCTGAACGCCATCATTATAAATATCTTCCAGTGCTTTACACATATCCAGTTCCTCCTTTTCTTCCTTCTCTACGTTTATCTCCATAAGCTGCCGGGAATTTAAGAATGCTCCAAGTGCATGATAAGTCTCCAGATCCAGCTTTTGGAAATAGTCTTTATGATTTGCCACATATGTACGCAATGCGTATTTATCCTGACTACATTGTAGCATACCGAAGATGATTTGTAAATCACTTTGAAAAGATTCTAAATTTTTCAGTCTTCTGACATCGACGAGGTTAATGTGATAATTGGGAAGATACTTTTTCATCAGTTCCGCATGCTTCTTTTCTGTCCCAAGATCGAACATCTGATGCAGTTCCAAAGGTCCATCCCACTCCTCTGTCCCATAATAGAAGATCAAAGTAATCACCGGGATGAGTTTATCATTCTTTTGAAACCGGGAAAGAAATTCAGCCGAAGAAAGACGGGGCGGACGTTCTTTCCATTTGACCCGCACCTGTTCCGCATATTCCATGCTGTCATAGAGCATTACTTTCAACGGTGCAGCGTAATGAATGGCAGTCTGTGATTCCACCGCCAGCAGCATCAGCACAGCCTGATCCTGCCAGTTCATGATGATATCACGGTATTGCTTTTTTACAACATTTTTCCCCTGAGCGTCCTGAAGACTGACTGCGGTTGTCTCCGGGCTGGGGTGAAGATTCTCCGGTAGGATCACGGCTTTTCCCTGAAATAAAATGGCGTTGAACAGGTCTGCGAACCGTTTCGTATCCTTAAGCCAAAGATTAACATTTACATCTGCTTGTCCCATAGGCAAGTCCTCCTTAATAAAAATATAATCGTTATCATCAAAATGAAAATCTCTGACCGAAATGGTCTTGAAATATGAAATGCTCTCCATACTGGACATCAGACGTAGAAAATGGGAATTGGATCTGTCTGAGATTTTGATGTGAGATGAGTATAAGATAGTGTAAGAAAAAAATCAATTAAAAGAGTTTAAAGTTTGTATGAAATAAGTATAAAATTTGTAGTTGTTGGGGAGAAAATATCTCGGCAGTAGAAAGTATCTGATGAAA
>ERZ827088.1967-NODE-1967-length-23036-cov-4.095992_pt1 | contig 23036 bp, 21 predicted proteins | sample MGYA00519922_ERZ827088 | MGnify/ENA primary metagenome ERZ827088 (study PRJEB31778, sample SAMEA3449254) | human gut metagenome | biome: human gut; feature: human-associated habitat; material: faeces | place: United Kingdom | collected 2010/2012 ...
GCAGACAAGCTGGGACTGAAGCTTGAGATTCTGGATATGGATTTCTCTTCCCTGATTACCGCTATCCAGGCTGGCAAGATTGATATCTCCCTGGCAGGCATGACTGTTACCGAGGAGAGAAAGCAGAATGTAGACTTCACAGATTCTTATTCCACAGGTGTACAGGTCATCATCGTAAAAGATGGCTCTGATGTCACAACCGTAGATGATCTGGCAAATGACAAGATCATCGGCGTTCAGGAAGGAACTACCGGACATCTGTACTGCTCTGATGATTATGGCGAGGATCATGTCATCGCATACACTAACGGCGCAACTGCTGTACAGGCTCTGCTTCAGGACAAGGTGGATTGTGTGGTTATCGACCAGCAGCCGGCAAAAGAGTTCGTAGCAGCCAATGAGGGACTGAAGATTCTGGATACTGAGTACGTAGTTGAGGATTACGCAGCAGCAGTTTCCAAGGACAACCCGGCACTGACCGCAGCACTGAACAAAGCACTTCAGGAGCTGAAGGACGATGGAACCATCCAGAGCATTCTGGACAAGTACATTAAAGCTGAGTAAGCAGTAAAAAGCAGACGCGAGAACGTCTGAGAGCACGACGGAGGTGTTCAGGAAACCGGACACCTCCGTATTTTTGCGAAATATTCGTAGCGTAGAAATATAAGAAGCAATGAAAACAGAAAATCAAATTGCTTTTTATATTTCTACGTTATAAAATATAAGAAATACGTATAGAGGAGAGTAAGCATATGTTCGAAGACTTAAAAAAGGGTCTTTACCAGACATTCATCCTGGATGACAACTACCAGTATTTTATCAAGGGTATCCAGACCACATTGATTGTAACGGTATTTGCCCTGATCCTGGGAGTGATTCTTGGCGTTATCATAGCGATTATCCGTTCCGCCCACGATCAGCAGCCCGAGCGCAAGAAAAATATTTTTCTGCGGATCGCCAATCTGATTTGCCAGATTTATCTGACTGTCATCCGTGGAACGCCCATGATGGTACAACTTTTGATTATGTGGTTTGTCGTATGGGCCAGCGCCCGCGCTACCGACGGCAATATGATTCGCTGCGCAATTCTGGCTTTTGGTATCAACTCCGGAGCCTATGTGGCAGAGATTATTCGTTCCGGAATTATGTCCATCGACAAAGGACAGATGGAGGCGGGCCGTTCTGTCGGTCTGACCTATGCGACTACCATGCGCTGCGTCATTATTCCCCAGGCATTCAAAAACGTACTGCCTGCTCTGGGCAATGAGCTGATTACCCTTTTGAAAGAGACATCTGTCGTAACCGTTATCGGACTTCGTGACCTGACCAAGGGCGCTCTGATTATTCAGTCCAAGACCTATCAGGCTTTCGTGCCGTTCTTTGCCATCGCGGCCATGTATCTGGTGATGGTACTGGGGCTGTCCTGGCTGATGGGTAAACTGGAAAGGAGAATGAGACAGAGTGATTTACGTTAAGGATCTGGCCAAATCATTTGGCGACAATCATGTTATCAAAAATATCAATATGCATATTACACCGGGCGAGAAAGTTGTTATCGTAGGACCCTCCGGTTCCGGTAAATCCACATTTTTACGCTGCCTGAATCTTCTGGAGCAGCCCACCGACGGAACCATTACTTTTGACGGACAGGAGATCACGGCTCCGGGTGTGGACGTCAATAAGATCCGTCGTCGGATGGGTATGGTATTCCAGCATTTCAACCTGTTCGCGAACCTGACCGTAAAGGAAAATATCATGTTGGCTCCGGTACAGCTGAAGCTGAAGACCAAAGCGGAGGCAGAGGCGGAAGCCATGCGCCTTCTGAAGCTGGTAAATCTGGAGGAAAAAGCAGATTCCTATCCATCCCAGCTTTCCGGCGGTCAGAAGCAGAGAATCGCTATTGTGCGTTCCCTGGCCATGGACCCGGAAGTGATGCTTTTTGACGAGCCCACATCTGCCCTGGATCCGGAGATGGTAGGTGAGGTTCTGGAGCTGATGAAGAAGCTGGCAGACGACGGCATGACCATGGTGGTCGTGACCCACGAGATGGGCTTTGCCCGCGAGGTGGCTACCCGCGTAGTCTTTATGGACGGCGGCTACATCAAAGAGGAGAATAACCCCAAGGACTTCTTTGAGCATCCGCAGGATCCGAGACTGCAGGATTTCTTATCGAAAGTATTGTAAAACACGCAAAAGACCGCTATCCGCGCCGTAGAGAAGGGCCGGGGCGGTCTTTTTATTTTCATCATTCTTTCGTAAGAATTTCTTAATCGACTTTATACATTTTTTAGAGGATGGACATATCTTAGTCACAATTCCCTGCTATATTAATACTTGTAGCAAGAACACATATCAGTATTTCATTCATAACACTCGGGGACTTCCGGGAGGAAGCCCCCACTCCCTCGTATTTACTGGATTTTCCGAAGAAGGAAGATCCTTTTTTTTACCCGTTTTTGGCCGTTTGACGACAATTTGACGACAATTGCCTTAAAAAACCTCGGAACGAAAGAATGGCTCTGTACAAATCTAATGTGAAAATCAAATGCGAAAATTATTTTAAAATTTCTTCAAACTCGCCTTTTTAGGCCGAGGACAAATCCCCAAACATCATTTATGATTATATCAAGAACAGCAAAAACCTGTTCACAGACAACTGAATAGCAGTTACAGCATGGAAAATTCCGGCGTATATTCGGCAGAATATCAGCGCGGCCTGCGAGGAGAGTTGATGGACCGAGAGGTGAAGATGGAGCAGGTACAGATTGGATTGATTACGGCGGAAGGATAATAACTCACGAAGGGAGCTTGAAGTGGTTTCCTGGCCCTCGAAATAAGCAGCAGAGGGGACGAGCGGTATAGAATACCGGTCTTGTGAACATCAGAGGATGTCATGCGGCAGGGTTGCCAGTAACTCCCACGTACACGGGGCGAAGAGGAACAAGCGTGTACTTACATGGAAAATATGAAATGGAGGGATAAGGAAGGATGTACAAAGGAATCGAGGTTATCGGGATTGATCATGGCTGGTCGTATATGAAGACGATTTCTCATGTGTTTGTGACAGGTGTGGAAGAGATAGCGACAGAACCGGCCTTTACGAAAAATCTGCTGGAATTTGGTGGAAAATTCTATAAGATAGGCGGTACCCGTCTTGAAGTACAGGATGTAAAAACGAAGAATGATAATTTTTTTCTGCTGACGCTGGCGGCCATCGCCAAAGAATTGAAAAGCCGAGGAAAACGAGAGGCAAAGATATATCTGGCAGTAGGACTCCCGCTGACACGATTTGGACAGGAGCGTGCAGATTTCATTCGATATCTGACAGCCAGAAGAAATGTAAAATATCAGTTTGAGAAAGAAGAATACCGGATAGAGGTTTTGAATGCTTTTGTGTTTCCCCAGTGTTATGCGGCGGTTGCAGATAAGCTTAGCACCTATAAGCGAAAGGTGCTGGTGGTAGACATTGGAAGCTGGACGATTGATATGATGCCGGTAGTCGATGAAGAGCCGGACGAGCCCAGATGCTCTACGCTACAGAGAGGGTTGATTACCTGTATGCGCTCCATCAATGAACAGTGTGTCCGGCAGTTGAATGGAGAGGTAGATGAAAGTGATATTCAGGCAGTGATGCGGATGGAGCGTAGCGGGTTGAATGGAGATTATACCAGAATCATTGAAAATGAGGTTCGGACTTTCATGGGGCAGATTTATCATTCCATCCGGGAGCATGGCTACAATCTTCAGACCACGCCGTTGATTTTCGTAGGAGGCGGGGCAGTCGTGATGAAAAATTATGGCCCGATACAGCAAGGAAATGTGACTTACAATCTGGATATCAAGGCCAATGCAAGGGGATATGAATATCTCACCTATACAGCGCTCCGGCAGATGCGCAGATAAGGAGCAGACATGAGTTTATCAACGATTCGAAAAATGACGCTCAGACTCAATATGGAAGAGCCGAAGCAGGCCGAGATCTACCAGATACTGACCAGTCTGGACAAATATATTTATAAATCCCAGAATCAGTTTCTGGTAGACGCGCTGGAGTTCTACATTGAACATAGCGGAAAAGATATGTTGACCCAGCAGGAGCAGGCCGAACAGCAGCGATACATCACGGCAGAGGAACTGGAGCAGATAAAAAAGGAGTTGCGTGGGGAACTGCTGGAAGAGACGAGGAATGAACTTCTGAAACTGCTGGGACAGTATGCGGCAGGCGCACAGAATCCGATGACCGGTCAGATAAAGGGATTGACGGGTCAGACGGACGAAATGGAACTGGAAAATGACACAGAGGAGGAAAACTCTGTAGTAGGCAATCTGGCATGCAGATGGATGGGAGAGATTTAAATGAAATCGGTACTTGAGACAATCGGAAAAGGTTTTTGTGGAATCGGAAAGGTATCTCTGTGGATTGCGATTTTTGTATGGGTAATCGCAGTAACGGCGGCAAAGATATTTTTTGTATTGTTCTTAACACTTGCCAGAATGGTGCTGATTCTTATCAGTGCTGCGGAACCATAGGGAAAGGTAAGAAAAGCGCTTCTTCGGAGGCGCTTTTCGTGTTATAAAGTCCCCGTAAGGGGCTGGTAGTATCGGGTCCTGTGGGTAAAGGAGGAAGAATGAGGTATATACGTGACAAGCCGGGAAAGGCTGGATGGAGCGGTTGGCTATAAGCTGGCTGCTTTTTTATTTGTAAATGATTTCTGAAGAGAGAAGGTGTGTGAAGTAGGAAACGTACAGAAATCAGTCAAGAAAAAGGAAAAGCCGGACAGGCTTCCAAAATATTTGAGAAAGGAACGTAATCAGCGTCAAGGAATGGCTCTTACAGCCCTGTGTGTACAGGCGGAGCCGGATAGGAGGACAAATGGCAGAAAGAATGAATTTTGAAGAGTTTTGTAACCGTGTAGTGCAGGAAATAAACCAGGAAAAAGCGCTGGGAGAGAGCGTTGCCAGTTATGAGGATAAAAAAATTCGTGTAATGGAAAGAAAAAATGGCCGCAGTGTGAGTACCGGACTGGAACCGAAAGGGTGTTATGACTGGTATGCTGCTACAGGAGATTTTACAAGGGCATATGCGGATATTAAAGAAAACCTGCGGACTGCAATGGAAGAGTTTCATGAGAAAGTTGGAGAGGTGAGACTGGACAAGGAATCAATCGAAGAAAGTCTGCATTTTCAGTTGGTAAATACGGAAAGAACAGGAGAAATACTGAACCACATGCCGCACCGGGATATGGGGGATATGTCAGTAGTCTATTGTTGGCAGGTGGCAGATGAGATGATTGGAAAAATTACAAATCAAGTGGCAAAGAGTATGGGCTGGACAGAAGAAAAATTGTATCGGATGGCTTATGAGAATACCAGGCAGGTGAATCCCCCAAGACTGGAAAGTATGGGGAATATGCTGAAACTGTTGGGAGGCTTAGACGATATGACGAATGCTGCCCCAGCTCAAATGTTATGTCCTTACCAACCAGAAAAATACGGCAGGGGCAGCTATGATGTTGTATGACGATATGCTGGAGAAGGCGGCAGAAAAGCTGGGTGGAGATGTATATGTTATTCCGTCTTCCATTCACGAGACACTTTTAATTCCGGCAGGCATCACAGAGGCAATCGAAGTACAGGATTTACTTCGTGAAATGAATCAGACGCTGTATCCGGGAGATCTTCTGTCGAACACCCTGTATATGTACGATGCCCGTGCACATGAACTCAAACCGGCGGACGTACATCCAATACGAACCAATAGTCAGGAAGTGTATGAACCGGTATTCCTGCCCACCTTTGCAGGCGGTGCCAGATAGGAGCAGTTATGGAGGATGGATTTAAGCTGGAGCAGGTAGCTATACGTCTGGTTCCGGAAGCAGCCGTGTGGGATACCGATCCGATTCGAAGTCCGGAACGGGCGGTAGAAGTGTTGGGTAAATATATCCGGGATATGGATCGGGAAGCAGTCTGTGTAGTGAATTTTAATACAAGGTTGCAGCCAATCAATTTTCAGATCGTCAGTATAGGAACCTTGGATCAGGCGCTGTGTAAGCCCCGGGAGCTTCTAAAGGCAGCTATCCTGTCCAACGCAAGCTCTATGATGATTCTGCACAATCATCCGGCAGGAAGCATAACACCTTCTGGAAGTGATGTGCAAATGACGGAAAGAATGGAAAAGGTGTGTGATCTGGTCGGGATCCCACTGATGGACAGTATCATTGTCGGGTTTGGCCGGGAAGATTATTTCAGCTTTCGGGATGCTTCGATGCTGGTAGAGCAAAATCGGCAGAGCGATAGAGCGGCTGAGGAAAGGAGTGGGAGAGCAGGAAGATGAGCGGAGCAGGCAGATGGTATACAGAGGAAGAATTGCAGATTGCGAAGAGCGTAGATTTGACGGCAGTGGCACGGCGATTGGGCTATACGGTGGTACGGGTCGGCTCCATGTACACTTTAAAAGAAATGGATTCCATCCGTATCTATAATCGCCGGAGCTGGTTCCGGTGGTCAAGGGTTGCTGAAAAGGGCAGTAACGGAGGAACCCAGATTGATTTCCTGCGGGTATTTGGTGGCATGAAGGTCAAGGATGCAGTGTTCTGGCTTCTGGATTTTGCCGGATATCGGCGATTGGACGAGGAAGGGTTACAGCCGCTCAAATATCAGGTGAAGGAAGAAGCAAAGAAGAAACTATTTTGTCTGCCAGAGCCTGCGGCAGGGTATGATGCAGTTTACCGGTATCTTGGTGAGGAGCGCAGCATTGGTAGAGAGGTGATTGATTTCTTTATCCGTCAGGACTTGATATATGCTTCCAGAAGATACGGGGATGTAGTGTTCAAGGGAAATGACCGAAATGGGGTTACCCATTTTGCCAGCCTGCGGGGACCGGATATCAAGCAGGATGTAGCCGGAAATGATAAGCATTACGGCTTTAACTGCTGGAATGATGACAGTACAGAATTGGAGGTATTTGAGGGCGCAATAGATTTGTTGAGTTTCACGGAGCTGACACAGAACTATGAGACGAACATGCTTGCGCTTGGAATGCTGTCAGACGCACCTTTGGAAACTTTTCTGGAGGAACATCCGCAGATCCGAAGCATAGCCTTTTGCTTGGACAATGACCAGCCGGGAAGAGAGGCGACGGAGCGGCTGATGCGAAAGTATTACGAGAGGGGGTATGAAGTAGAGGACGCACCGCCGCCGTCAGCCTATAAGGATTACAACGAGTGTCTGGCAGACCTGAAGAGACAGATGTTGCAGGAACGTGATTTGACGGCAAAAAGTGCTGGCAAAATGAAAAAATGACGGCAAAAGATGACGGCAAAGCCGGAAAAGTGACGGCAAAAAGTGACGGCGCAGAGGAAAAGTGACGGCAAAAAATGCCGTCAAAACGAAAAAATGACGGCAAAAGATGACGGCAAAGTAAGAAAATGACGGCAAAAAGTGCCGTCATTCTATGATATCAGGGGTTTTAGGGGATTTTCCCCTAACCAGAGGCATTTGGACGGTGACGTCACAAATGCGTATCTGGCAAGAGACCGACAGGGCTCTTGAAAAGAAGGGAGGAATAGAGAACGGAAGAAACAAAAATAGAGTGGATAAAAAATGCGGATGATTTTCTGGATTGGATGACGGTCCACCAAAGCTATTCGGCAGTTTTCAAAAAGGATGCGGCGGCTGTGCTGTTCTATGTAGAGCAGATGCAGTACGAGATTGGCAGTCGGGACGGGGAGCTTGTACGGCGGAAGATTGGAAAAGAGAAAGTAGAGTCATACCGGTATGAGGATTTGATTGATGATGTAGATATCTGGATTTTTGGAAAAATACTGGAATTGAACGCGCTTCGGGATGATTGCCGCAATGACATTGAGCGGGCTGTCCATGAAAGTGAATATCAGAAGCTGAAGGAGGATGAGCGGAAAACTGTACGAGAAGACTTGTTACGGGAAGGCAGTAGATGTCTTAGCGGAGCGGTTGGCAGAAAAACTGTTTGACAATATCCTGAAGGGCAAGTACAAGCAGGAAATTCAGGATATGGCAGAGAAGATCTGCAGCTTTGCAGAAGAGGAAAAACGGTATGGCCGTTAAATGGGTGCGGAAAACCGTACGATTAACGGAGACGGAAGCGAGGCTTTTGGAGCAAAGAGCTGCCGAGAGCGGATTACCGGAAAATCAGTACATTCGTTTCCAGATACGGCAAAGACCGTCAGATTATCCGGCGGTACAGAAATTGTTAAAAGAGCTGATCAATGAGATAAACCGGATAGGGAACAATATCAACCAAATTGTCCACGGAAATCACATGGATTTTTATACAGAAGCAGACAAAGAACAGCTTTCGGCTTATATGAGGCGGCTGAATCTGTCCATGCGTGAGGTGATAGAGAAAATTGGCAATCAGTAAAATTACCTGTATGAAAGATTGCGGAAAGAGTTATCACGGAAAACATTTGAGGGCAGCTCTTGCATATATCACAGTTCCGGAAAAGACACAGCAAGGGAGGCTGGTGGCAGGTATAAATTGCGTACCGGAATTTGCTTTTGAGCAGATGAAAGAGACAAAACGGAAATACGGGAAGTTAGACAAGCGGCAGGGATATCATTTGGTCTTATCCTTCAAAGAAAATGAGGTCACCCCGGACACCGCCATGGAACTAACGTCCCGCTTCGTAAAGGAATATCTCGGCAGCGAATACGAGGCCGTTTACGCCGTCCACGACAACACCCGGCATATCCACACCCATATCGTATTCAACAGCGTGAGCTTCCTAACCGGGAAAAAGTACCGCTATGAAAAAGGTGACTGGGCCAGGGAGATACAGCCTATCACCAACCGACTCTGTCAGGAGTATGGTCTGTCCACAATCGAAATTGAGGACGATAAGCTGAATCAGGATGTGGAATATCGGGAAACCCGGAAAGAGCAGGCAATTCAGTATGTCTGGAATTCGGCTATTCGGCGGGATCTGGATGCTTGTATCATTCTGTCGGCCACGTATGAGGAACTTCAGCGGAAGCTTACAGAACGGGGCTATGAGTGTAAAGAAGGCAAGTATCTGGCTATCCGTCCGCCGGGCATGAAGCGGTTCCGCAGGACGCAACGACTGGGAGAGGATTATACGATAGAACGGATACAGGAGAGAATTGAGACCGAAACTTTGCGGTCAGTCGCCAGGGCAGGCCAGGGCCATGCCCCGCGGATCGTGGGCGGCAGTGTCCGCAGACACCGGAGGCCGAAACTGACTGGTCTGCAGAAGCGGTACTTTGCCCGCCTGTACAGGATCGGCAAGCTGAAAAAGCGACCTTACAGTCAGGTGTGGAGATACCGGGAGGATATCCGGAAAATGAAAAAGCTCCAGAATCAATATCTATTTTTGGCCAGAGAGGACATCACGACGGTTCCGGAGCTTCAGAATGCCGTACAGACTCTGACTGCCAGACAAAAGGAAGCGGCCAGGGAGAAAAGCCGTCTGGGAAAACAGAAACACCGTTTTCAGGAACTGTTTGAACTGGCAGCAAAGATGGAAGAGCTGGAAGCAGCGGTCCATTCCTATGAGCGTGGCGATTTCTTTTTTACGGAAGAGCATCAGGATTATGAGGCGTGCCAGAAGTCCCTGGCGGAAAAAGGATATACCTACGAGGAGATCTGCGCGGTCAGGGAGCGGATTATCCGGGAGTACGCGGAAGCGACTTCCCGGGAACGACAGCTTTATCGGGAACTTCGTACCGGAACGGGTTTGCTAAAGGAAATGGAAACAGAAGATAAGACACAGACAAAGGGGGAAATAGATGGAACAGAACGAAAAGAAGAGCAGGAAACTCAGCGCCAGGGAGATCGAGGCATATCTGCAGAAAATGAAAAAATCACATTATAGTGGCGATGTGATGGAGCTGGTGAAGGATGATCTGGAGTATGGCCTGAGCCCGGCCCAGGTGGAGAGTTATCTGAACCGGGCCGATTTTTCGTCTCGACAGAAAAAACTATATTCCGAGGCGCTCCGGGATAACTTTTCGAAGGAAGTATTGGAAATTGCGTTCGCCCGTGGCTTGAAGGTTCAGCAGATGCAGGTGGCCTGCGGGTATGTCCGGAAGGGAATTTCGGAGGACGCACTTAGGGAAGTGCTCAGCGAAGAACGCAGCGCAAAAGAGATGAGTGACATGATGCAGGATATCTTAAACCGTCAGGAGGAAGACGCGGCTGTCCCGGTAACAGAGCTTTCGGATAGCCTGCAGGAGCAACTGGATGAGGCGCTACAGCAGAAAGAATATCTGGAACAGCAGATAGCGGCGAAGGAAAAAGAGATTCAGGAGGGGCTTGCGAAAGTGGCCAGCCAGCGAGGCACCATCGAGGAGCAGGCAGCCCGGATTCGGGAGCTGGAGGAGCAGTTGGAAAAGCGCTCGGAAAAGCGTCCGGCCCGACCGCAGGTGTCCTACGAAGTGCAGGTGCCGATGGAGCAGGGAAAGCCGCCTGTACAGATACCGGTAGAACCGGTAGAGGTGGAACGTAAGAGAAGTAATGATGTCGGTAGATTCAAGATGTTGTTTGAAAAAAGGAAAGCCAGGACCGACATGGTAAAGCTGGTGTCCCAGGCCGATTTGTCGGAGGGACAGCTTGCGGCAATTCTTACGGGAATGGAGCAGGGGCTTACCCAGGAGCAGCTTACAGAGCTGGTACACTGCGGGGCCACCCCGGAAAAGATGCAGATTATTGTGGAAATAGCCGCGCTGGAGAACAGCATGAGAAGAGAGGAGGCGTAAGATGGCGGAAGAAATTCAGGAGGCGATCCAGATTATCCGGGTAGCCTATGACGGCGTGGAGATCTGCATGAAAGCAGGTTCCAGCGGCCTGAAAGCGCTGCAGCAGATCGTGCAGCTCTTCAAATATCTGCTTGACCAGGAAAAGCTGAGCGGAAAAACCAGTATGAAAAAGCTTCTGATGCGGGGCGGTGATCTGCAGGTTTTAAAGTTTCCGGAACAGGATTTGAAACGGATAGAAAAGGCTGCGAAGAAATACGGGATTCTGTATACGAGACTGCCGGATATCAATGCAAAGGATGGATATGCAGAGATTCTGTTCCATTCGGAAGCAGTCCCACGGGTCAATTTGTTGATTGAAAAGCTGAAATCCGGAAAGATAGCGACAATAGAGGATTACCTGAACAACGGGGTAGAGGAAGAAATGGAGAAGCTGCCTGGTTTTTTAAAGGAACGGCTGCCCGGCGGTAATTACAGGGAAGAAGAGGTGGAGGAACTGCAGGAGCTGGCGGCCCGGATACAGGCGAACGCAATCCGAAAGGATATCCCCTGCGTCGCGATCACACTGGATCAGTCGCTCATCGCAGAGGAGACGGCGGATCGGATAAAAACCAGAATCCCAGGTACCTGGGGTGAGCATATCCGGTATCTGTGGATTGATAAGGCAGATATGGTGAAAATCCACGGTGGGAAGACAATGCTGACATTTCTTGATCCGGAAAAAGACTATACCATCTTTGGAAAAGAGGAAAAGCTGAGGGAGCAGATCCGGGGAGCCGAACTGTATGAGAAGCATTATGATCCGGTAGAAAAGGAATTACGAAAGAAGGCGGAGACGACTGAGAAACAGCAAACGAAAAATGAAAGAGCGAAGAATGAAAGAACGAAGAATCGGAAGAAATCCGGAGAGACCGGTGCGAAAAACAGTAGAAAAACTGGCAGGAAAAAAGGCAGGTGATGAGAACGTATGCAGACGGGAAAGAAGAAGCCCGCCCTTCCGTGGCTGCTTGCTGGTGCAGTGTTGGCCGGATATCTGGGCTACATGCTTGGCGGAATCTGGAAGGAGGGAATAACCTATGTGGAGTTCATGGAGCGCTTGAGCGCAGTCTGTGAAAGACCCCTAGCCAATTATTGGAGCGCCTATTCGCTGAAACTGATTGCTTTTGCGGAGCTGATATATGCGATGGCAATGCTCATGTACTACACCAGTGGACGGAACCTTATGCCCGGTAAGGAGCATGGTACAGCCCGTCTGGAGCCTCCAGCGCAGGCCGCCCGGCTTCTGGAGGATAAAGACCCGGAAAGAAACCGGATCTTGAGTAAAAATGTCCGTATGTCTATGGATTTCCGGAAACTAAAACTCAACGGGAATATCCTGATCTGCGGAGGCTCAGGAGCCGGAAAGACCTTTTACTTTGTAAAGCCCAACCTGATGCAGCTCCCCAGGAACTGCTCCTTTATCTGTACCGATCCGAAGGGAGAGATCCTGCGAAGCTGCGGACAGATGCTAAAGGACAACGGCTATCAGGTGAAGGTCATCAACCTGTTGGAGATGGAAAAATCAGATTGCTATAACCCATTCCGTTATATCCGTGAAGAAACAGATGTGGTGAAGCTGATTACGAACCTGATTGCCAATACTACACCAAAGGGAGCCAATTCTTCCGATCCATTCTGGGAGAAAGCAGAGAGTATGCTGCTGCAGGCTCTCTTTTATTATGTCTGGCTGGAGGAACCGGACGCCACAAAGAACATGGGAACCGTGATGAAGCTTTTGGGAGAAGCGGAGGTAACGGAGCGGAACAAGCCGTCTAAGCTGGATCTGCGGATGCAGAAGCTGGCGGAGCGCTCTAAGCTGGGGGAGCAGCACCCGGCCATTGTCCAGTATAACAAGTGTATGCGGGGAGCCGGGGATACGGTGCGGAGCATTATCATCAGCGCCAATTCTCGCTTGGCCTATCTGGAAAATCAGAAGGTACTGCGGCTGTTGTCCAGGGATGATATGAATCTGGCGGAGCTTGGGACCGGCGTCAACCGGGACGAAAAGACTCGGACAGCACTTTTCTGTGTCATCCCGGATTCTGATAAGTCCTATAACTTCATTATCGGTATGCTTTACACCCAGATCTTTCAGGAACTATACTATCAGGCCGACTTTGAGTACGGCGGGCGGCTGCCGATTCATGTGACCTTTATGCTGGACGAGTTTGCGAATGTGGCACTGCCGGATGATTTTTGTTCCCTTCTTTCCACCATGCGAAGCAGGGAGATCAGCAGCATTATCATCATCCAGAATTTCGCGCAGCTTAAAGCGCTGTTCAAGGATACCTGGGAGACGATACCCGGAAACTGCGATACGTTTATTTATCTGGGCGGCAATGAGCAGAGTACCCACAAATATGTGTCGGAGCTTCTGGGTAAAAGTACCATTGACAAGAAGTCCACGGGAGAAACAAAAGGACGGCAGGGCAGCTCCAGTCGAAACTACGATGTTCTTGGGCGGGAGCTTCTGACGCCGGATGAGGTACGGAAGCTGGATAACAAGAAATGTATTCTCTTTATCCGTGGCTTGAATCCGGTTCTGGATGATAAATTTATTCCATTTTCCCATCCCATGTTTCACCAGACAGCAGACGGTGGTGGGGCTGCTTATGAGCATAAGCCCAAGGAAAACCAGAAGCCTTATGAACTGTTGAATGAAAAGGCGATACGTTATTACGAAAAGCAGAAGAAAGCCGGAGCGCCGGTCTATATCAATACGGTGACCTATGAGGCGTTTATGCAACTGGGTGATGATGGGCAAAGGGAAAACCAAAGCGCAGACGGGCATAAGGGTCAGAAGGGACAAAACCGACAGAAAGCCAGGGAAAATCAAGCGGATACTATCGAAGTCCGGATCGCAAGGTGGGACTATTCTGCTGAGCAGATCGAAGAGTTGAAAAAAGCAATCCAGGCAGGGATTCCAAAAGAGAAACTACTGGAAATATTCTATCCGGATGTACGCGTGGAAGAAATGCGAACCTTTCGGATGGCTTACAAGAAAGGAATGAAGAACGATTGAATAAAAGAAAAGAGAGAAATATGAGAAAAAAGGTGCTGACGGTAACGGCCATTGTGTCCGGCATCTATGTGGCGGCCCTGTGGGTGATTACCAGCCACGCGGCAGGAACGGAAGTAGTAACCCAGCCGTTAGACAATCTGAAGACACTGGTGATCGCCGTGATTGGAGCGGTGGGCCTGATTATTCTGGCAAAGAACATCATGGAGTTTGCCCAGGCATATCAGAATCAGGATTCCTCGTCCATGAACTCGGCGCTGAAGGGAATCGTGGCGGGAACGATTATGGCGATGATTTCGCCGGTACTTTCCTTCCTTGGATTCTGAAATTAGATTCCAATAGAAGCGAAAAGGGAAAGAGAGGTGAGAACAGGATATGGATGTATTTAAGCTGGGGGACAAGATTCTGGACTTGCTGGAAATGGTATTCGGTTTCTGGAACAATCAGACTGGCATGATTTTCGCACTGCTGGGCCAGTCCCCGACCACCTTCAAGGGTGGCGGTCCGTGGAAGGTCATTATGGATATTGAACCTACTTTTGTAGCAGTTGGGTCGTCCTTAGTGGTCTTATTTTTCGTGATTGGCTTCTGCTCGGAGAGTGTGGACGTCAAAGAGGAGCTTCGATTTGAGGCGATCCTTCGGATGCTGATGCGGCTGGGAATAGCGGAATGGCTGGTGACGAAAAATGTAACAATTATGCGGGCCTTCTTCACGTCGGTGGGCAGGCTGGTGGGGCTCTTGTCAGCGGGCGAGAGCACCACATTGACAATTAACGCAGAACAGGCGGAGATTATCAAGGGACTGGGCTTTGGTGAGAGCCTGATTATGTTGATTTTGGCGGCGCTTTTGTCCATCATCGTGATTATCTGTGGTTTTTTCATGGTGTATACGGTGTATTTCCGTTTTCTGAAAATATTGGTTCTGGTGCCTTTCGGGGCGCTGGCCTTTTCGACTACGGGCGGTAACCGGATGGTGAGCAGCACGGCGGTATCTTACAGTAAATACTTTTTATCTGTGTTATTGGAAGCGGTGACTATGGCCCTTGCGATTATTGTATGCAACGCATTTATCAACGCTGGCCTCCCGGCCTTTACGGGAGACTATGCGGACTGGGCTAAGACCCTGATTTATCTGTGCGATATGACCTTTACGGTGGCACTGACCGTGGGCAGTGTAAAAGGCGCGCAGGTGCTGACCAGCAAAGCGCTGGGCCTGTGAGAGAGGAAAGGAGAAAAAAGAACATTGGTGATTGAGATGAATAAAGACATTGAAAAATATCAGGAATCGGTAGTATGGGGGCTGACAGTAAAGCAGCTTCTTTTTTCGGCCCTCAGCCTGCTGGCAGGGGGCAGCATTGTACTTCTGACTTATCAGACGGTGGGCCTTACCACGGCGGCCTATCTGGCAATTCCAGTAGCCGCGCCGATTGCGCTGGGCGGTTTCTATAGCTACCACGGCATGAGTTTTTATGAGGTGACCAGGCGGAGAATCCGTCAGCTATTTTTCAATCGGACATTACTGTACCGGTCACCGGAACGTAATGAGACGGAGAATCGGAAAAAGAAGAAACGGCAGAAGAAAAAGAGAAGGGGTGAAACATGAGATTATTTACAGATAGTTTTCAGCAACTGAAAAAAGCCAGTGTGCCCCTGTATCGGACGCCCAAGTCCATACAGGAGACCATTGAGATTCTGAAGGTGGCGGAGAATGGCATTTTTGAAGTGCGGAAAGGCCATTATTCCAAAAGCTACCGCTTTCAGGATATTAACTATACAACCACCACAGAGGGCGAGCAGCTCAGTATTATAGAACGGTACTGCAAGCTGCTGAACAGCCTGGACGTGGAGTTCAAAATCACATTGAACAATAAGAATAAGGATATGCAGAAGCTGCGGAAGAATGTGTTCCTGAAGGAGCGTCAGGACGGCTATGATGAGTATCGGGGTATGTATAACCACATCGTGGAAGAAAAGATTCAGGAAGGAAAACAGGGAATCGCCCAGGAGCGGTATCTGACGATTACGATTGAGCGTGGCAATTTTGAGGAAGCCAAAGCCCAGTTCGCGACAATCGAAGCGTCGCTGCAGAAGGCGTTTCGGGAGCTGGGAAGCCCGATTGTGCCCTTAAACGGTAATGAGCGGATGCAGGTGCTTTATGATTATTACCATCTGGGCGACGAGGAATCCTTTGATTTTGATATCCGGGAGGCGAAGCAAACAGGCACCGATTTTCGTAACGACCTGTGTAATGGGATGCTGAAATATTATTCCGATTACTTCCAGGATGAAAATAAGGTGGGTCGAGCGCTGTTTATTAAAAAATATCCGTCCGGCCTGTCGGATGGTTTCTTAAATGAAATCGCCAGTCTGCCGGTCCATTCCGTGATTAGCATTGATGTAGTTCCGATTCCCAAGGAGCTGACTACTAAGGTTTTGCAAAAAAAGTATCTGGGAATCGAATCCGATATTATCCGGCAACAGCGTGTCCGGAACCGGAACAACGACTTCTCTTCGGAAATTTCTTACACTAAAAGAAATGAAAAGAAGGAGATTGAGAACATCATGGACGATGTGCGGGATAACGACCAGTGCCTCTTTTACGTGGCGGTGACCATGGTATTTCTGGCGAAGACCAGGGAGGAGTTGGACAGTATCACCGATACAGTCATGACGATCGGCAAGCGCAACTCTGTGACAATAGATAAGCATTACCTGATGCAGAGGGAGGCGGTGAATACGGCGCTTCCCATCGGCGTCCGTCAGGTGGAGACTATGCGGACCATGCTGACCCAGTCGCTGGCTTCCCTTCTGCCCTTCAACGTACAGGAGCTGCAGGACGAAACCGGCGTTTACTATGGAATCAATCAGGTGAGCAAAAACATCAACGTGGGTAACCGGAAAAAATTGATGAACGGAAACGGCTTCATCTTCGGGGTCCCAGGAAGTGGCAAGTCTTTCTTTTCCAAGATGGCAATGGGGGCTGTCTATCTGAGCAATGGCCCGGACTGCCATACAGACGATATCATTGTGGTGGATCCCATGAATGAGTATTTTGATATCGCAAAATTATATGGCGGAACAGTTGTAAACCTGAGCTCTTACACGGATAACTACATGAACCCGCTGGAAGTGGATCTGGCAGATCTGTCTGTCCTTAAACGCCGGGCGGTGATCCGGCAGAAGTCTGAGTTCATGCTGGGCCTGTGCGAGCAGTCCACCGGAGAGTCCTTGAATTCACGGCAGAAAACGTTGATTGACCGTTGTGTCAGAAAAGTATATCAGGAGGCAGCCCGGAAGAAGCAGATCCCGGTGATGACAGACTTTTATCGGACACTATTGGAGCAGAAGGAGGAAGAGGCCAAGGGGCTGGCTTTATCCATGGAGTTATTCACGGAAGGTTCCTTGAATATTTTTAATCATCAGAGCAACGTGGATGTGGACAACCGGTTTCTGGTATTTGGTATTCAGGATCTGGGCGAGGAGTTGTTCCCCATTGCCATGCTGGTCATGCTGGAGTGTATCCAGCAGCGAATTATGGAAAACTGGAAAAAGGGGATTGCCACATGGTTATGGATCGATGAGTTCCATGTACTGCTCCAGTCTCCCTATTCTGCGAATTATCTTTGGGCGCTCTGGAAAAAGGTACGAAAGCGCCGGGGTATCTGCACCGGTATTACCCAGAATCTGGCAGATATCCTGCGGAGCGACAGCCGGGATACCATTGGTACCATGCTGGCCAATTCCGAATTTGTAGCTCTGCTCCGGCAGTCCAGTACCGATTTGGATACAGTGGCGGACGCCCTGAATATCTCAGAGGCGCAACTGGATTATGTCAACAATGCCCCGGCAGGAACCGGCCTGCTCCGATTTGGGTCTGTAGTGATTCCTTTTGATGAGACGGTATCGAAAGATTCGAAGCTCTATCAAATGTATAACACAAATCCCTATGAACTGGCGGAACAGGCTGAGTCAGCGGATGGAGGTGGCAGCACTGGTTATCCGGCAGAAGATTGATAAGCCTGTCAGGTTGCATGTGAAGAAAGGCAGCGGTATCCGGGTGCGGACGTCCGGTCAGAGAGTTGCAGTCAAAGGAGCCCGGATTTATACCGTACAGCGGGGGCCGAAGGTGAAAAGAGTTAGCACGAAGGCAGGCACTTCACGCCGCTACAACCGAAAAGGCAGTGACGCCTACCGACAGGGAAAGCGGTATTACACGACAGGACGGTATCAGGCGGATCCTTACTATAATAAGGAGAGACAGGTACAAGCCATCCAAAAAGAAGGCTATCGGAAAGGAAAAGAGTTAAAAGGCAAAGAGAAGTCCTGGCCGGGAATCACAGGGGAAGACTGGTATAAAACGGAGGGCAGTCATAGACTACCAGAACGCTCAGGCAGGGAGCAGTACAAAGAGAAAAGAAAAAGCCGCCTGGAACGGCGACATGACGAAAGACAGGCGGAGGACTATTCAAAAAGGGGAAAAGCCGGGAAAAAGCAGAAGCAGGCAGACACAAAAAAGGAAGCCACAAAACGGCAGCTAAGGCAGAGAAAGGTTGCCTATTTCCTGGATAAGACCAGAGCTGAAGAGGAGCAAAAAGACAGTATTGCCAAGCTCACCTGGGATGTTGCCGTCAAGTATTTGGAGGTTCTCGTGAAAAAGGCGGTAGCAGCCATTGGCGGCTTTCTGGTGGGCGCAGCCCTCTTTATCGCAGTGGCCTTTATCCCAGTGGTGGCAGTGGTGACTATCCTTTACAATTCGCCGTTTTCCATATTTTTGCCGACACTGGAAGAGGGGGAACAGGTCACGGACGTATTTTCTTCTTATTTGTCTGATTTCCGGAAGGAAGCAGAGCAGCTTGCGCAGGAGCATAGTGGGCACGATGAAGGAGAACTGATCTATGTAGACTATGAGGGAGGCGGGGCAGAGCCCTCCAATCTCTATGACATGATAGCCGTCTATATGGTCCGGTATGGTGTCGGGGACACGGCCTCTATTGTGAACGACACAACAAAAAGCTGGATGCGGACGGTTATGGAGGATATGTGCAGCTACACACTGGAAACGGGAACCGAAGAACGGGACACCGGAGAAAAGGATAAGAATGGTCAGGCCATTACTGAGACCGTCTCTGTCCTGTATGTGAAGGTTCATCTGAAAACCTATTCGGATATGGTGGCAGAGTACGGCTTCGGTGAAGATGAAGTAGCCATGCTGGAAGAGCTTATGCGTCCGGAAAATCTGGCTCTGCTTGGCGGCAATGGCGCGGACAGCTTTGAAAAGCTCACGGAGGAAGAGATCCGGACTGCTCTTGGCGATGCTTCCGGGGACGTGGGAACGGCCTTGTCTTATGCGCTTAGCAAGGTGGGCTATCCATACAGTCAGGAGCTGCGGGACAGCGGTGATTACTACGACTGTAGCTCTCTGGTCTATTATGCGTGGAAGGCAGCCGGAGTGGATATCAGCTTCGGCGGCTCCTACTCGGCGGCGGCCCAGGCCCAGGGACTGGAACAGGCCGGAAAGAGCGTCCCATTGGAAGAATTGCAGCCCGGCGATTTGATTTATTTCAGTTACGTCTATAATGGACGGTATAAGAATATCAGCCACGTAGCCATCTATGCCGGAAACGGTATGATAATCGAGGCGGCAAATGAAAGTACAGGCGTCGTATACCGGAACCTTCACAGCCGGGGAAGTATCGTAACGGTATGCAGGCCCTAGAAGGGAGAGGAAGACAATATGAAAAATGAAGTCATGGATAATATGGAGTACCTGATGCAGGAGTTACACAGGGAGTGGGCCAGATCCGGCCCCTCCTGTATTTCCTGTACACTGCAGAGCACAGAGGTGAGCGAGGTACAGGGAGCGCTGGCAAAGCAGGTAGAGAAGCAGCAGCTTTTACTGGAACGGGAGGAACTGACCTTTCAGAAAAGCGTCCAGCTTTTGCGGATGAACTATATCCTGCTTCGGCTGGCGAAAAAGATGAAGGCGGAACAGGCGCAGAAAAGCAAGGATAACGACAGCGGTGATCTGGGGCTTTTGCTGGACGAGGAAGAGGAACAGGCATTGTCTGCGTTAATGCGGAATGGGAAAAAGGAGGAGTAGATAGAATATCATGTATCAGATGAATCAGCTATATGACACCGCAGTGCAGAGGGCAGCCGCGTCTTCCGAGACCTGGAAAGAGGTGCTGCGGCTGAATGGGCGGCTATACCGGTACGAGTGGGAAAATATACTGTTAATCTGGATACAGCGTCCGAATGCAGTGCTGGCGGCTGATTATGACAGTTGGAAAAAGGTAGACCGTTATGTACGCCGGGGAAGCAGGGGGATCGGTATCTTTCCTTCCAGGGCCTTAAAATCGCATTTGCGTTATGTATTTGATTTCAAGGACACCGGGGGAAGAAACCGGAAACTTACCTGGGATCTGGAAGGACCACATCTAAAGGAATATCTGGACTATCTGGTAGAAAGCGGACAGATGGAAGCCTACGATGAAAAGGCTGATGAAAAGGCGCAAAAAAATCTGTTAAATATATTTACGGGAACAAATGTTTGGGTTATGATAAAAGCAGATTACAGCGAACGAATTTCAGATCTGGTCAGGACAGCGAAAGGGATGACAGAAGAAAAGGCCAAAGATATGATCTATCGCAGCGTCCTATATACGGTAGGAAGCAGGTGCAGTCTGGATACCGGAGAGCCGGATTTTTCAGATATCCGGGATTACGCAGACGAAGAGATCCTGTATCGGCTGGGGACACTGGTCAATGATATATCCTGTGAGATCTTAAGGGAGTTCGCGCGAAATATCCGATACATGGAACGCGAAAGGAGAAGGATATACGATGGAAGGGATGAATCTGCATTATCAACGAAAAGACGGCCTGCTGTATCCGGAGATGGAAGTACCCGGTCAGGATCTGAGGCGCGTCGGAAAGTACGGCCATCTGGCCATGCGCTATCTGAAAGAGAACGAGGAGAGCCGGTACAGCTTTCTTTACCGCTGTGGGAAACTGGAGGAGAAGATGCGGGAAGTAGACCGGGAAGCGAACGAGATGCTGGCAGAGCTGATGGACAGCTACCTGAAATCCAGGCCCCTGCAGAACCGGAGATCCTTTCTGGAACAGTGGAAGCTGCGGGAACAGGCGCAGATGCAGGCGGAGGAGATCGTACTGCGCGAGATCGTCTGGCAGTACCATTAGATTTTCACTATGATCTCTGGGAGCTTCCGGAAGGAGGCCCCAAGACCAGATACCAGTGGAACCGGGAGGCTATCCAGACCTTAAAGCGGATTGAGTCAGAGAGCCGGAGGGCGACAGCGGAGGAACAGCAGACTCTATCGAAATATGTGGGCTGGGGCGGTCTGTCCCAGGCATTCGATGAACAAAATCCAGGTTGGGCCAAAGAATACGCGGAACTTAAAGGGCTTCTGAACCCGGAGGAATATGCGGCAGCGCGTGCCTCAGTCAATACCGCGTTTTACACACCGCCGGAGGTGGCGGCCTGCATGGGGCAGGCGTTGGAACAATTCGGATTTCGATCCGGAAATATATTGGAACCATCTATGGGAATCGGCAGCTTCTTCGGAAGTATGCCGATTTCTTTGCAGAACAGCAAACGCTATGGAGTGGAGCTTGATCGGATATCCGGAAGGATAGCAAGGCAGCTTTACCAGACGGCCAAGATTCAGATTACCGGCTTTGAAAAGACTGCTTTTCAGGCCGATTTTTTTGATGTGGTTATTGGAAATGTGCCCTTTGGCGATTATAAGGTCCATGACCCGGCCTACAACAAGTACAATTTCCGGATTCATGATTATTTTATCGCGAAAGCCCTGGATCTGGTAAGACCCGGAGGCATGGTGGCTGTAATTACCACCAAAGGAACCATGGATAAGAGCAATCCGACCGTGAGAAAGTATCTGGCGGAGCGGGCCGAGCTGAAAGGAGCGGTTCGGCTTCCCAGTACAGCATTTAAGGCGCAGGCCGGAGCCGAGGTGACGGCGGATATCCTGTTTTTCCAGAAGCGGGAGCGAAAAATGGAGGTGGAACCGGACTGGGTACATCTGGGATATACGGAGGACGGCATTGCGGTAAATTCCTATTTCGCAGAGCATCCGGAAATGATGCTGGGCAGGATGGAGTATGACAACGGCCCCTTTGGAGCAGACAGCCATTATACCGCCTGTGTAAACCGTGATCCGGATTTCAATCTGTACGCGGCTCTGCGTAAGGCCATCGGCAATATCCATGCAGAGCTGACAGACTTTGAACATGTCGTGGAAAGAGAGGAGACGACAGAGGAAATCATTCCCGCAGACCCGGAGGTAAAAAATTATACTTTTACGTTTCTAAATGGAAAGCTGTATTACCGGGAAAATTCTCAGATGTATCTGCGTGAGGTGTCCGGGCGGGAAAAAGAGCGAATCCAGGGGCTTGACGTGATCCGGAATCAGGTACGAGGTCTTATCCGTCTGGAGCTTGGAGGATGCACAGCGGCAGAGCTGAAGCCGGAGCTGGAAAAGCTAAATCAGATCTACGATGCGTATGTGGAAACATATGGGTATCTGACGGGCACAGAGAATGGCCGTGTCTTCCGAGATGACGCGGATTATCCGCTCTTGTGTTCGCTGGAATGTGTGGAAGAAAACGGGGCTGTCAAAAAGGCAGATTTTTTTTATAAGCAGACCATCAAACCGGATGTGCGGGTGGAGCACGTGGATACGGCCACCGAAGCTTTGTATATCTCCATGAATGAGCGAGGCTGCGTGGATCTGGAATTTATGTACCAGCTTTATCAGCCGGATCTCATAAAGTATCAGAAGGAGGTGGCTGAGGTCACCGGACAGCGGCCGGAAGAGATTGCGTTTACGGAGGCGGAGAAGAAAGAGCTGTCCCTTAGTGCCATTACAGAGGAGCTAAAAGGCATTATTTATCTGAACCCGGAACGTTATCACGCGCAGAGCCCGTGGGACGGCTGGGAGATGGCCGGGGAATATCTGTCAGGCAATGTCCGGAATAAGCTGAAAATCGCCCAGGAGGCAGCAAAGAAGAATCCAGAGCAGTTCCGGGCCAATGTGGAAGCCCTTGAGCTGGTGCAGCCGGAATATATTTCGGCAGCGGATATCAACGTGCGGCTTGGTACGACGTGGATCGATATAGAAGACTATGAGGATTGCCGACATCAACCGCTTTGCGGATATGGCGGTCAATGATGAAAAGGCGGTCAG
>ERZ827088.1969-NODE-1969-length-23030-cov-4.088009_pt1 | contig 23030 bp, 15 predicted proteins | sample MGYA00519922_ERZ827088 | MGnify/ENA primary metagenome ERZ827088 (study PRJEB31778, sample SAMEA3449254) | human gut metagenome | biome: human gut; feature: human-associated habitat; material: faeces | place: United Kingdom | collected 2010/2012 ...
TAAGCGAACCCCTGAGGTCGGGGTGAGTCTGGAAAATTTTTCCGCGGACCGGAGCCGCCCTCCTTTCGTCCGTTCTTACTTCTGTATTTTCTCTAAATCTCTGTAGAAAGCCGGATAAGAAATATTCACACAGTCCGCGCCGAGGATCTCCGTCTCCCCATCCGCATTGAGCGCCGCCACGGCGAACGACATGGCAATTCGGTGATCCAAATGACTGTCAATTACAGCCCCGTGAAGCGCATACCCGCCCTCAATGATCATCCCATCATCGGTAGCCGTCACCTTCGCCCCCATAGCCGCCAGATTCTCCGTCATCACCGCAATCCGATCCGATTCCTTCACCTTCAGCTCTGCTGCGTCCCGGATGATCGTCGTACCTTCTGCAAAGCAGGCCATGACCGCGATCACCGGCAATTCGTCAATCAGAGTCGGAATCAGATCCCCTTCAATGATACAACCCTTGAGAGAAGAAGTGCGAACCAGCAGATCAGCAGTGGGCTCGCCACTATCCGTATTTTCATTCAGCAGTGTCACATCCGCGTCCATCATCCTGCAGACACGTAAAATACCGTCCCGGGTCGGGTTGGTTCCCACATTTTTAATCAGCAGCTCCGAATCCGGTGTGATACATCCAGCCGCAATAAAGTAAGCGGCAGAAGAGATATCCCCGGGAACCTGTACCTTCTGTCCGATGAGTTTCGGCTCTGGCTGAATCGCAGCCGTAGTCCCTTCACTTTTCACATCCGCTCCGAAGAAACGCAGCATCAGCTCCGAATGATTTCGGGACAGCGCAGGTTCCGTCACGCTGGTGGGCGCGTCTGCGTAAAGTCCGGCCAGCAGAATCGAAGACTTCACCTGAGCGGAAGCCACCTTTGTAGTATAGTGAATGCCATGTAAGGGCCGTCCCTGAATGCGAAGCGGCGCGCACCCATTTCCGGAAAGGCTGGTAATGGCGGCACCCATCTGACTTAAGGGTTCGATGATACGTCCCATGGGCCGCTTCTGTATGGAGGCGTCGCCGGTCAGCGTAGTCTCGAAATTCTGACCGCTTAAGATACCGGAAATCAGCCGGGTGGTTGTACCGCTGTTGCCTGCATCCAGAATCGCAGACGGCGCGGAAAGCCCGTGCAGTCCCTTCCCGTGAATCAGAATCCGCTCGCCCTTATCCTCAATGGAAATGCCGAGCCGACGGAAGCATTCAATGGTAGAGAGGCAGTCGGCGCCTCTTAAGAAACCGGTCACCTCGGTGGTTCCCTCTGCCAGCGAGCCGAACATAACGGTCCGATGGGAGATGGATTTATCGCCGGGGATGGTAACTTCCCCGTGTAATTTCTGCGCACGTGTAAATTTCATAAATGTTCTCCTCACAGTATATTTATCGCTCATAAATGGTGTAACGGTATTTGCGAAGCAGTTCTACTGCTTTCTTATAAGCGTCTTCCTCGTAGAGTTCTACGCGGAGCACGGCTTCTTCGAATTCCCGATTGTGGATAATACCGATGTTTTTGATACTGATGCCGCCGGAAGCCAGGATGGTCGCCAGAGTAGCGATACCGCCGGCTTCGTCCACCATGTCGCAGTAGAAGGCGTAGGTCTTCTTGAGCGGTCCTGCAGAAGCCTCCGGAATGGAGTTCCGGTAATCCCGGGACGCGGCAAAGAAGGAATGTATCTTATCCGCCTCTTTCCCGGTGATTTCCGTCCGGAGTCGGCTAAGCTGCGCCTGGTAATGATCCAGCGCTTTCAAAATATTTTCGGAATTGGTCATGCAGATCTGCTCCCACATATCGGGAGAAGAGGATGCAATTCTTGTAATATCCTTGAAACCACCCGCCGCAATCCGTTTCATCAATTCGTCGGGGCCGTCCAGATCCTTCACTAATTCCACCAGAGAAGAAGCGATCAGGTGGGGCAGATGGCTGACGCAGGCCGTGATAAAATCATGCTGGCGGTAATCCAATACCAGCGGAAGGGCCTTTAGAGAGGAAACCAGGGCAACGAATTCATTTACCGTATCCTCAGGCACGCCTGTGCCCGGCGTGATAATATAGTAGGCATTTTCAATCAGATGGGTCTTGGCGTTCTCGTATCCGGTCTTTTCAGAGCCTGCCATGGGATGGCCGCCGATGAACTGCCCGGTAAGCCCCAGAGTATCTACCTTCTCATGAATATCCGTCTTTGTGCTGCCCACATCAGTCAGGAGACAGGTCTTCGGTAACATGGGCTTTAACTGCTCCAGATAGCGGGCGTTAGTCTCCACGGGCGCACAGAGGAAAAGCAGATCGCAGGCGGCAAACTGCTCGCCGACTTCAGAACAGGCCTCGTTGATCACGCCTTCGTCTATAGCTTTTTGGAGTGTGTCCTGACTTCTCATATAGGCTATCATCCGGACATCCGGGTGATATGCGCGAATGGCTTTTGCGATGGAGCCGCCGATGAGGCCCAGTCCGATAAAGCCGATGGTATTCATTTTCATGGTGAAAACTCCTTTTATGTATACAAAATCTCTAAGAGTTAAGTTTAAAGTTTTTTGCGGAAAATGTCAACACTAGTTTACATTAACGCATAAAAGTGTATTGCGAAAGCAGAAGAATAAGAATATAGAAAGCGGAAAGCCCGGCGGGATGACGAAAATTGATTTCTGCAGATGGATGCCAGATTTACAATATGCTGTACAAAAATTCGCAAAAATAGAAATTACTTGTAAAAAATATATAAAAACTATTGCAATATTGTCAGACTTTTAGTAAAATGTATCCATGGTGTTCCGATGCCTTTCATTTACAGAATAATCTTTTTGACAGATGAAATATCCGGAACTATAAAATTATTGTAATCGGAGGAATAGGCATGAATATTTACACAACTGACAAAATTCGTAACGTAGTTCTTCTTGGCCACGGCGGCTGCGGTAAGACCAGTCTCGTAGAGGCGATGGCATATGTATCCGGCCTGACCACCCGTATCGGTAAAGTGACTGACGGCAATACCATCAGTGATTATGATAAAGAAGAGATTAAGAGAAAGTTCTCCATTACCACATCGGTAGTTCCTCTGATTTGGCAGGATTGTAAGATTAATCTTCTGGACGCTCCGGGATATTTCGATTTTGTAGGCGAGGCAGAAGAGGCAGTGTCGGCGGCTGACGCAGCAATTATTGTGGTATCCGGTAAGGCCGGCGTGGAGGTCGGAACCCAGAAGGCATGGGATCTCTGCGAGAAGTATAAGCTGCCGAGAATGTTTTTTGTATCTGAGATGGATGTGGATCATGCGTCCTTCCGTCAGGTGGTACAGGATCTGACCGATTTGTACGGCAAGAAGATTGCGCCGTTCTATCAGCCTATCCGTGAAAATGAGAAATTTGTGGGCTATATCAACGTCTGCAAGATGGCAGGCCGCCGCTTCACCGATATCGGCAAGCGCGAGGAGTGCGAGATTCCGGAATACTCCAAAGAAAACCTGGCTATCTGCCGTGAGGCGCTTCTGGACGCAGTAGCGGAGACCTCCGACGAATTTATGGAGCGGTACTTCAATGGTGAGGAGTTCACCTTTAGCGAGATTCGCGCGGCTATGAAGTTTAATGTATGCGACGGCACTGTGATTCCGGTATCCATGGGATCCAGCACCGAGCTCCGTAACATCCACAACCTGATGAATGATATCGTAGAGCTGTTCCCGAGCCCGGATAAGAAGTCCTGTAACGGTATCAATATGAAGACCAACGAGATTTTCGAGGCGAATTACGATTTCTCCAAGGCGAAATCCGCTTATGTATTTAAGACCATCGTGGATCCGTTTATCGGAAAGTATTCTCTGATCAAGGTGTCCTCCGGTGTTATTAAGTCCGACGATACCCTCTATAATCAGGATAAGGATGCGGAAGAAAAGCTGAACAAGCTGTACATCATGCAGGGCAACAAGCCCATTGAGACCACAGAGCTGCACGCAGGCGATATCGGAGCCATCGGCAAGCTGGCGAATACCAAGACCGGCGACACCCTGTCCACCAAGGCAGCCCCGATTGTGTTCGGCAGAACCGAGATTTCCAAGCCCTATACCTATATGAGATATAAGGCAAAGAATAAAGGCGACGAGGATAAGATTTCCCAGGCGCTGGCGAAGATGATGGAAGAGGATCTGACCTTAAAGAACGTCAATGATTCCGAGAACCGCCAGACCCTGCTGTACGGCATGGGCGACCAGCATCTGGACGTGGTAGTCAGCAAGCTGGAAGAGAAATTTAAGGTATCGGTAGAGCTGTCCAAGCCGAAGGTAGCTTTCCGTGAGACTCTGAAGAAGAAAGCGGATGTGGACTCCAAGTATAAGAAGCAGTCCGGCGGACATGGACAGTACGGCCATGTTAAGATGACCTTCGAGCCCTCCGGCGATTTGGAGACTCCGTATGTATTTGAGCAGATCGTAGTCGGCGGCGCGGTTCCGAAGAACTACTTCCCGGCAGTGGAAAAGGGTATTCAGGAATCTGTGGTGAAGGGCCCTCTGGCCGGATATCCGGTAGTCGGCGTAAAGGCTGTTCTGTACGACGGTTCCTATCATCCGGTAGATTCTTCCGAGATGGCGTTCAAGACCGCGGCAAGCCAGGCCTTCAAGAAGGGCTTCATGGAAGCAGGTCCGGTTCTGCTGGAGCCGATTGTGACCATGACAGTAACGGTTCCGGATAAGTATACCGGCGACGTCATGGGCGATCTGAATAAGAGACGCGGCCGTGTGCTGGGCATGAACCCCATTGCAGGCGGCAAGCAGGAAGTCGTAGCGGACGTTCCGATGACCGAGATTTTCGGTTATTCCACAGACCTGCGTTCCATGACAGGCGGAAGCGGCGAATTCTCCTATGAGTTTGCGCGCTACGAACAGGCACCGGCGGATGTGCAGGCGAAGGAAGTGGAAGCGAGAGCCTCCGAAACTGCAGAATAATTTTACATAGGGATTATGAAAGAAGGGGAGATAGTATAAGAACAATTACTGTTCACGGCCACTATCCCGCGAGGTGTTTTGGCATGTATATGCCAAAATCCCGAGTTATGCAAGCGCGAAATTACGCGAATAGCGTAATTTCTGTGCATAGCGAAGCGGGTTAATGCGAACGAAGTGAGCAGTAACCAAGGGCATCCGGTTAGCGCCGGGTGCTCTTTTTTGGCTCTTGTAAAATATTCTTTCCGGGGGTACAATAAAAAAATATACGTGTTACGGAGGAAACAGGACATGAAACGACTGTTGTATTACATGAAAGAGTATAAAAAGGAGAGCATTTTAGGACCTCTTTTCAAGCTTCTGGAAGCCAGCTTTGAGCTGCTGGTGCCGCTGGTGGTGGCTCATATTATCGATACGGGTATCGCGAACGGGGACGGCGGCTATGTACTGAAGATGGGCGGCGTCCTGATTCTGCTGGGCTTCGTGGGACTGGCCAGTTCCATTACAGCCCAGTATTTTGCGGCGAAAGCGGCGGTGGGAAGCAGTACCGCCATGCGAAAGGCCCTGTTTGAGCATCTGAACAGCTTTTCCTATAAAGAGCTGGACACCATCGGAACATCCACACTGATTACGCGGATTACCAGCGATATCAATCAGGTGCAGACCGGTATCAATCTGGTGCTGCGTCTGTTCTTACGTTCCCCATTTATCGTGTTTGGAGCCATGGTCATGGCCTTTACCATTGATATGAAGGCGGCGGCGGTATTTGCAGGGGTTGTCCCGGTACTGTTCATCGTGATATTCGCGATTATGGGCATTACGATTCCCTGGTATCGGAAAGTGCAGAGTCAGCTGGATCGGGTGCTGCTTCATGTGCGGGAAAACCTGTCCGGTGTCCGTGTGGTACGGGCATTCAACCGGCAGCAGGATGAGATGAAAACCTTTCATTGGGACAGCACTACCCTTATGAACACCCAGCTTTTCGTGGGCCGGATTTCCGGACTCTTAAATCCTCTGACTTACGCGATTATCAATGCGGCAGTGATTCTGCTGGTATGGACCGGCGGTCGCCAGGTGGATGCGGGCATCTTAAGCCAGGGCCAGGTGGTGGCGCTGGTCAACTATATGTCCCAGATTCTGGTGGAGCTGATTAAGCTGGCCAATCTGATCATTAATGTAACCAAGTCTCTGGCCTGTCTGTCCCGTATCAATAAGATTCTGGATCAGGAAACAGGTATGACGGAAGGAACAGTCGAAGAACAGAAGCAGGAGAAGGGAGTTCCCTGTGTGGAATTTAAAAATGTCAGCATTATCTATGAGGAGGGCGCGGACGCGGCCCTGTCCCATGTGAGCTTCCGGGCTTATCCGGGCGAGACCATCGGCGTCATCGGCGGCACCGGTTCCGGAAAGTCTACCCTGGTGAATCTGATTCCCCGATTTTATGATGTGAGCGAGGGCGAGGTGTTGGTGGACGGTCGGAATGTACAGGATTACACCTATGAAGGACTGCGTGGCAAAGTGGGTGTGGTTCCCCAGAAAGCGGTGCTGTTCTCCGGTACCATCCGGGAAAATCTGCAGTGGGGCAAGAAGGACGCCAGCGACGAAGAACTGTACGCGGCGCTTGAGACCGCTCAGGGCCGTGAGATTGTAGAAAAGAAGGAAAAAGGCCTGGATACGGAAGTGCTGCAAAGCGGCCGAAACCTGTCCGGCGGACAGAGACAGCGTCTGACCATCGCAAGAGCGCTGGTGCGTGATCCGGAGATTCTGATTCTGGACGACAGCGCTTCTGCTCTGGATTTTGCTACGGACGCGAAGCTCCGGAAGGCTCTGCGGGAGCATAAAAAAGAAGCTACGGTCTTCCTGGTATCCCAGCGGGCGGCGACCATCCGGCAGGCGGACAAGATTATCGTGCTGGATGACGGCGCGGTAGCGGGCATCGGAAAGCACGAAGAACTGTATCAGAATTGTGAAGCATATCGGGAGATCTGTAACTCCCAGGTTTCGGCAGAGGAGGAAAAAGCACATGAAGCGTAAATCCACATTAAAAAGAGTCCTTTGCTATATCGAAGGGTATCGACTGTATCTGCTGGCGTCCATTCTGCTGGCGGTTCTGACCGTGGCCCTGACCCTGTATGCGCCGATTCTCACCGGTGACGCCATCGACTATATGATTGGAAAAGGAGCGGTAGACTTTGCGGCCCTGTTAAAGCTTCTGACAAAGCTTGGCGTCATCATCGGAGCCACCTCCGTATTCCAGTGGATCATGAACCTCTGCAACAACCACATCACGTATAAGGTCGTGATGGATGTGCGGACCGAGGCTTTTGACCATATGCAGGATCTGCCCTTAAGCTATATTGACAGCCATCCCCAGGGAGATATCGTCAGCCGCCTGATTGCAGATATCGACCAGTTTTCCGATGGTCTGCTGATGGGATTTACCCAGTTATTTACAGGCGTGATGACCATTCTGGGAACCCTGCTGTTCATGCTTTCGGTCAATGTAGGCATCACATTGGTGGTGGTCTGCATTACGCCGCTGTCCCTTCTGGTGGCCGGCTTTATCGCCAGGCGGACCCACAGCATGTTCAAGCTTCAGTCTGAGACCAGAGGAGAGCTTACCGGACTGATTGATGAGATGGTAGGAAATCAGAAGGTGGTCAAGGCTTTTGGTCATGAAGAAGAAGCCATTGCGCAGTTTGATGAGATTAACCGGCAGCTTCAGAAGCACAGCCTGCGGGCGATTTTCTATTCATCGATTACCAACCCGGCGACCCGTTTTGTCAACAGTATGGTGTACGCGGGCGTGGGCGTGGCAGGCGCTTTCGCGGCCATCCGTGGCGCCCTGAGCGTAGGTCAGCTTTCCTGCTTCTTAAGCTACGCAAACCAGTATACCAAGCCTTTTAATGAGATCTCCGGTGTGGTCACCGAGCTTCAGAACGCCCTGGCCTGCGCGGAGCGTGTCTTTGACTTCATCGATCAGGAGCCCATGAGCGCCGATCCGGCGGACGGTCCCCATATCGAGAAGGCGGATGGAAGCGTGGTTCTGGAAAATGTGGCATTTTCCTATACAAAGGATCGGGAGCTGATTAAGAATCTGAATCTGCATGTGAAGCCAGGCCAGAGAATCGCCATTGTCGGTCCCACCGGCTGCGGTAAGAGTACCCTGATTAACTTGCTGATGCGTTTCTACGATGTGAATTCCGGCTCCATTAAAGTGGACGGCACCGATATCCGGGACATTACCAGAGGAAGTCTCCGTACCAATTACGGTATGGTACTGCAGGAGACCTGGCTGCGTTCCGGTACCATCCGTGACAATATCTGCATGGGTAAGCCGGATGCCACAGAAGAGGAGATCATCCGGGCAGCGAAGGCTTCCCACGCCCACGGCTTCATTAAACGTCTGCCCAAGGGGTATGACACCGTGATCACCGAGGACGGCGGCAACCTGTCCCAGGGACAGAAACAGCTCTTATGCATTACCAGAGTTATGCTGTGCCTGCCTCCCATGCTGATCCTCGATGAGGCAACCTCCTCCATCGATACCCGTACCGAGATCAAGATCCAGAATGCCTTTGCCACGATGATGGAAGGCCGCACCAGCTTTATCGTAGCCCACCGCCTTTCCACCATCCAGAGTGCTGATGTCATCCTGGTAATGAAAGACGGCAATATCATCGAACAGGGCAACCATGAAACCCTCCTGGCCCAGGGCGGATTCTACGCGAACCTTTATAATAGCCAGTTTGCCGTGTGACGAGCCATGCAAAAACAAAAAGACGATCACCCACTGGGGAGCTTGCTCACCAGTGGGTGATCGTCTTTTTGTTTTTATACGGCGACAGCCGTCATCCGTAAGGATTCCCAAAGGGAATCCTTACGGATGGCATGGCTCGTTACACGATCTCGGCAGCGGCGCGCCCTTTGCCCTTTTCTTTTCTGAAAAAAAGACAGAAAACATATCGAAAAATATCAAAAAATGTAAAAATACACCAGTCAAGTAAAAATATTGAAAATAAATTAAAATATTTCGAGAAATGTGTTGACAAATGTACAAGCATGTATTATATTAGACTTAACAAAAGAGAAACGGAACAACCCAACAAAGAAGGTTGGGAGAGAAGTACAAAAGAATCTATAGAAAGAGAGGTATAGTCCACCTAACAAGTAAAGTCCTACCACAGTCTTCCATGATGTACAACTGAATAGAACTACCAAAGAGAACCAATTTACATAGAGAACATCAAGTACACAGAAGAAAAAGTAATGAACAACAGAAGATAAGAATTATCTCACATTACAGTACATACGTACAAAAGAAAAGTGGAAAGAGAACAAAAGACAAAATGGAAGATCAAATTTAAGAAAGAGAGGGCAAGCCATTGGAGCCTGTAGTCTGAGAGGGCGTACTGATTGAAAGAATGATCGGTACGCTCTCTTAATATTGAACAACTATTCAGAGCCTCATCCGCAAAATCGCATCTTCGATGCTTTCCTGAACAACAAGATTGTTTGTTGTTTGCTCACCTGAGGCTGCTTCGCCAGATAGTTGTACAATTTTCCAGTGGAAAAACCTACCGATATCATGTACAATAGAAGAATAGTACAGATAGAGGAGTTATGAAAATGGACACAAACGAACAGAATCAGCAGGACAAAAGAGAACTCAGACATAAGAGAAGACAGAGAAATCAGATCATTGCATATACGGTCGTAGGTATTATGATCCTGTTGCTGGCGGTGGGAATTGCTTTTGCTGTAAGTAAGATTACCAGCATGAGTCGTAATCAGGAAGAACAGCAGAACAAGGTGGATGAGATCCTTTCGGATGAGGAGACAATCCAGGCGCCGACGGAAAGCCAGGAGACAGTGGTGGAACTCACGGATGAGCAGAAGCTGGATACCATTATCAATGAGGCAATCATCCAGAACATGCCTCTGGAAGATAAGGTAGCCGGATTATTCATTACGACGCCGGAATCGATCACCGGTGTGTCTGCGGCAGTACAGGCGGGAGACGGTACCAAGGATGCGTTATCCCAATACCCGGTAGGTGGAATCGTATACGCTGCGAAAAACATCCAGTCTGCAGATCAGCTGAAGCAGATGATCGATAATACCAAATTATATACCAGTTATCCTTTGTTCATTGCCATTGACGGAGAGGGAAGCGATACAGATGCGGTAGCTGCGGCAGGCCTTGGCACTAAAGTGGACACACCCCAGAGCATCGGGGCTACCGGAGATACCAACAATGCGTACCTAGCGGGAACCACGGTGGGAACTTATCTGGCAGAGCTGGGCTTTAATCTTGATTTCGCACCTTCTGCAGATCTCAGTGTAGTGGATGGAAATGCGGCAGGCAGCAGTTCTTACGGATCGGAAGCGGACAATGTGGCATCCTTTGTAGGATATATGCAGGCAGGATTACAGGAGCAGAAGGTGACCGCATGTATCGGACAGTTCCCTGGTATCGGCAGCAGTACCCAGAGCACGAAGGACGGCATGGCATCTACAGACAGAAGTGCGGAAGATTTCAGAGCCAATGAATTTGTGGTTTTCCAGACTTGTATCGACAATGGCATGACCAAAATGATCCGCATCAGTAATATGGCGTCATCTTCCCTGACCGGAGACAATACCCCCTGCACGTTCTCCAGCGCAGTGGTAACGGATATTTTAAGAAATGAACTGAATTTCCGCGGTGTGATCGTGTCCGGAGCCATGAATGAGGCTGCAATCTCCAATTACTATGGGGCAGATGAAGCTGCGGTACTGGCACTTCGCGCAGGCTGTGATATGATCTATGCACCGGAGAATTTTGAGACGGCATACAACGGAGTATTGGAGGCTGTACAGAACGGCACCATTTCCGAGGAACGCATCAATGATTCCCTGCGGAGAATCTACCGTATCAAATATGCGGATAAACTGGAACAGTAAAGAAGATAGAAGACGATTGCATGTGAGTGCAGTCGTCTTTTTTCTTGTAAAAAATTGCCGTTCATGTTATCTTAGCAATAAGAGCAATATTTCTCTTACAAATTCTCATATCGTTGACTAGCGATCTATAGTCGTTTTCCCAGAGACGTGAATGGAAGAAAGAAACATGAAGTTAAAATGAAGGTGGTGAAAAGAGTGAAGTGTATAGCATAGGAAAAATAAATCAAAAAATATATAAATGTATAACAGAGGATATTATTACCGAAGAGGTTATTATCATAGACAATCAGATTCAACATATTAAGGACAGATATCCAGAGGCATATAATAAAGTATTGAAAAATATACAGGAGGCAATAAGTACCCCGGGTTATATTATTAGGGATAAGCATGCATATACGGGACTGATTATTAAAAGAATACAAACGGAAGAAGGATTTTTATAGATTGTATTAAGATTATGTACTTCGGGGGATGAACATGGATATAAAAATTCTGTGATTTCATGCTGGAAAATTAGTGAGAGAAGATTGCAGAATTACTTGCGAAATAAAGAAATTCTTTACAGTAGGAAATAAACAGGGTATAATCTATATACAATAAGAGAGGAACTATCCGAGGTGGTAAATTTCGTTGCAACCACGCACCCTATGGGTCAAAAGAGATGCAGGAGAGGCGACGCCTGCCGGATGGTTTCTTGCTTATGTTATTGAGTCACCATTTTGTGGTGGCTTTTTTAGTTTTAACCACATTCGTTGTAGAACCAGCTGTCTACAATTTCATGCAGACACAAAAAGAGCGGAAACCCTGTAAAATCAAGGCTTCCGCTACAAATAAAAAGAGCGCAGACCGGAGCGGAGCGTAGACATCGAACTTTCGAGCCCTGGCAGGGCTCGAAAAAAAGAACGATACCGATTTGGTATCGTTCTTTTTTCAAGCGCGAGACGGGGATCGAACCCGCGACCCCCTCCTTGGCAAGGAGGTGCTCCACCGCTGAGCCACTCGCGCATATCTTACGGACAAGTTATAATATACTATAGGGCTCCGGAAATGTCAATAAAAAAAGTGTGCATCTTTTTTGTAAATTGCATATACAATTAACGCAGCAGTATTCTACGCAGCCATCCGGTGAATTTCCGCTCTATCAGGATCCAGCACAGATAAGCCAGAACAATGCTTATTACAACGCTTACGATCAGTCCGACAACAGATAATACGGATAGGGTGGAAAAGTCAAATACCACACGGTCCAGAAACATAACCGGATAGTAGTGTACCAGATACAGGGAATAGCTGATATTTCCCAACTGCACAAAAAAGCGGGGCATGGAAAGCCGCAGGCCTGCGAGAAAAGCAAGGATTAACAATAGCAGAGCAGGGAGCCCCCACTGGGGAAGCCTGAGGAACCCAATCACATTGATCCGGGGCGTAAAGTAAGCAAGCAGACAAAAGATTACCGGGATACATACCGCGGATACGAGGCTTACTGTCCGCGAAACCGGATGAAGGGTATGCCTGCGATACAAATACCGCAGCAGATAGTAAGCCAGAATTCCGAAGAGAAATTCCAACATGACAGGATCTCCGTAAAAAATGAGGAAAGGAGAAAGTACATTACCTATCGGAGACTGCCAGGATGAGATCGCCGGAGCAAATATCTGTACCATTCCCACCAGAATCACCAGAAATGCGCTGCAGATCAGACCGCGGTATTTCATGCTGATGTGAAAGGCAATGAAAAACAGCAGATAGAACAGCATTTCACAGTTAATGGTCCAGCCGATCCGTACCAAAGGCTGGATCGCTCCGCTGCCGATATCAAAAGGAATAAACAGCAGACTTTTGACCAGATAGGAAAAATCGTGTCTGGTCTGTTGGAACATGGAAGGAAACAACAACAGCGACAGATAGGTGCCCAGTGTCATCAGGTAGTAAAGCGGAAGAATCCGGACCAGGCGTTTGCGGAAGAAATATTTGGTACTTTTTTCCGTGGTAAACATGATCATGAATCCGCTGATACAAAAAAAGATGTCCACACCGAAAGCTCCGAAGTTCAGAAAACGGACATGCTGAAATACCACAAAAAGAGCAGCCAGACCGCGTAAAGCCTGGATGCTGTCAAAATGCAGTTCATGAAACTCTTTATTAACTGTTATATTTTCCATAGAAATAACCATGCCTTTTTGTACTAGCTTACGAAATATAACTCCATTTTAACATTTTTGCGGGAGATTGGGAAACATTTTATTCAGGAAAAAAACTTGCGTACTGCGATATAAAATAATACAATAATAAGTAAAATAGATTATGCCCACCGGGCTGGGCATAGGAACCGGCGAACCGTGATTTGCGGAATTGACATAGAATAACAGGACGGTATGGATATAGATATGAGCGCAACGAGACAGCAAATGTTAGAGACAGCAGAACGCCTGAATCAGCAGATGACAGACGGAATTCCTTTTACCTGGGAGACTCTGGAACAGGCACTTGCCTCTGTGACAGAACAGGATGATAAGGGAATCCACGGATGGATCTGCTATTTTGCTGCCTTTTATCAACTGACAACAGGGAATCAGGAGGACTGCCTGCATTATCTGGATGAGAGCGTCAGGTGTCTTCTGGGAACGGATCTGGAGCATCATGTAGCCAGAGTGTACAATATGATCGGTATTGTGGCACATATGCAGAACAACCTGTCGCTGGCCATGGAACAGTACGATAAAGCATTGGATTATACGGAAAAATACGATGATAAGATGGTGCACAGCATTGTACTGAGCAATATGTCGGATGCGTATTATCTCATAGGAGCTTATGAAAGAGCTGTGCAGTGCCATGCGGAATGTATCCGCGAATTTGAACAGGCGGATGACAACAGTACATACAGCAGGATCAATTTCCGGAAAATGCTGGCAGAGTACGGATGCTGCCTGCTGCATCTGCATATGGATGACGAGGCGGAAAAGGTACTGTGTAAACTGGAAGAGACCGGGCAGAGCGAGGAGGTCATACGTGAGACAAGGCTGGGTGTCAATGTATTTCTGGCTCATCTGGCGGAGCGAAACGGAGACCGGAAGAAGGCAGAAGAGCATGTACGTACAGCGGTAATGGCATTAGAGGATATGACACAGGTCTCTTCCGAATACGACAGTATTCAGAATCTGCTGCAATATGTGGAAAAGATAGGCAAACCGGAACAGATAGAGGAAGTATTGAACTGTCTGGAACCAAAGGCTGCCGTTGAACAGAACAAGAGTCTGCTATTGCAGCTTTTGTCTCTGCGGATGCGTTATTGCAGTTCCAGGATGACTCCGGAAGAATTCAAACAGAGCGCGGATACCTTTTTCCATCTAAAGGACAGCTGGGAACTGACAGAAAACAGTCAGGTCATGTATATGATGGAACTCAGAAAACGATTACAGACAGCAGAAGAGGAGCAGAAGGAACAGGAACGCAAGAGAAACCGGCTGTTGTATCAGGCGGATCATGACGAACTGACCGGACTCTATAATAAGAGAAGCCTGAATCGTTATCTGGAGGATGTGTTTGAAGACTGTCTTCTGAATGAGAAGGAACTGGGCATTCTGTTCCTGGATATTGACCATTTCAAACAGTTGAATGATCGCTATGGACATGGAAGGGGAGATGAAGGAATCTGCGCGGTAGCGGATACTCTGAAAAAATGTTTTCCGGAGGACTATGTGGCGCGTTACGGCGGAGATGAATTCCTGGTGGTCATGACGGGACGTGACAGGGAGTATGCAGAGGAACATGCAAGACAGCTATGTATGGGCATCCGGGAATGTGAGATTCCCAATGAAGACTCTTCTGTGGAACCCTGGCTTACGATTTCCGTGGGTGGTGTCTGTGCTATTCCGAAGGAACCAAACCGAGTGTGGGATTTCCTGTCGGCTGCGGACAAAACACTTTATGACCAGAAAAATGAGCAAAAAGGAAAAGTACGCTTCTATGTGGGAGAAGGACAATACCTATAGCTCTGCAACCAAAATAAAAGGAACACAACAATGGATAACAAGCAATATTCCACCCGCGAATTGTTTCGCAGGTTTGCACCTTATTTTAAAAAATACCGTTTTACCTTGTGGATGGATCTGTTCTGTGCAGCACTGACCACGGTCTGTGAACTGGTGTTGCCGTTAATTATGCGCTACATTACCAATGAAGGGCTGCGGGATCTTGCGTCCCTGTCGGTGAAGACCATACTTCACTGGGAGTTCTGTATTTCGGACTTCGTATCGTGGATTGCATCGCCAGTTACTATATGTCCGATATGGGACACGTCATGGGCGCGAAGATCGAGACGGACATGCGCAGAGATGCATACAACCATTTGCAGAAGCTGTCCAATACTTATTATAATAATACCAAAGTCGGTCAGATCATGGGGCGGATCACCAATGATCTGTTTGATGTGACGGAATTCGCCCATCATTGCCCAGAAGAATTTTTCATCGCCGGAATCAAGACCGTAATCTCTTTTATCATTCTGGCAAATATCAATCTGCCGCTGACATTGATGATCTTTCTGTGCGTGCCGCTGATGTGCGGTGTGTGCATGATCCTGAATTTCCGGATGCGAAGTGCCTTTCGCAAGCAGCGTAACCAGATCGGAGAGCTGAACGCCCGGATCGAGGACAGTCTGCTGGGCCATAAGGTGGTCAAGGCATTTACCAATGAAGAGGTGGAAAATGTCAAGTTTGAGAAAGATAACGGCACTTTTCTGGATATTAAGAAGCTGACCTACCGTTACATGGCGGCATTCAATACCACAGTGAAGCTGTTTGACGGATTGATGTATCTGGTGGTATTGGTGGCAGGCGGTATTTTTATGGTAAACGGACGGATTGCCGCTGGTGACCTGGTGGCATATATGCTGTATGTATCCACCCTGATCGCAACAATCCGGCGTATCATCGAATTTGCCGAACAGTTCCAGCGGGGCATGACCGGTATCGAGCGCTTTTTACAGATCGTGGATGCGGATATCGAGATCTTCGATGAGCCAGATGCCATAGAACTGAAGGACCCGAAGGGAGAAATCTCTTTTGAAAAAGTAAGCTTTGAATATCCGGATGACCATAACAAGGTATTTACCGATCTGAACCTGCAGATCCACGCGGGAGAAAAGGTGGCCATCGTCGGTCCTTCCGGTGGTGGTAAGACAACGCTGTGCAATCTGATCCCGAGATTTTATGATGTCTCAGAAGGCAGGATCCTGTTGGACGGCCAGGACATTAAGCATTTTACGTTAAAGAGTCTGCGGGGCAATATCGGTATCGTACAGCAGGATGTGTATCTTTTCTCCGGTACGATCTATGAAAATATCGCTTATGGACGTCCCGGGGCTTCGAAAGAAGATGTGATCAATGCGGCAAAGCGTGCCGGGGCTCATGAATTCATCATGGGACTGAAGGACGGTTATGATACTTATGTGGGAGAACGGGGTGTAAAGCTGTCCGGCGGACAGAAACAGCGGATCAGTATTGCCAGAGTATTTCTGAAAAATCCACCCATCATCATTCTGGATGAGGCCACTTCCGCACTGGACAATGAGAGTGAGTTTGCCGTGGCAAAATCTCTGGGAGAATTGTCGGAGGGGCGTACTACTCTGACTATCGCCCACAGACTTTCCAGTATCCGCAATTCCGACAGGATCCTGGTGCTGACGGATGACGGCATTGTGGAGGAAGGCAATCACGACCAGCTCATGGAACAAAAAGGGATCTATTATCAGTTCTACGAAACAGCCAATGCTTTAAAATAAACTAACAAAACGGGAGGTAAATCTATGAAACTTGTGTTTGTGGGGGCAGACCATGAAGTAACAGGAAGCTGCCATTATCTTGAGGTAGCCGGAAAGCATATTCTGGTGGATTATGGTATGGAGCAGGGCATCAATGTATTTGAGAATGTTCCGCTGCCGGTGGCGGAATCCATGATCGATTATGTCTTTCTGACGCATGCCCATGTGGATCATTCGGGTCTTCTGCCGCTTCTGTATGCCAGAGGCTTCAGAGGACAGATCTATACCACGGATGCTACGGCGGATCTGTGTAGCATTATGCTGCGTGACTGTGCACATATCCAGAGTGCCGAAGCGGAATGGAAGAATCGTAAGGCAAAACGTTCTGCGAATAATGCAGTGGTGGAGCCGCTGTATACCATGGAGGATGCAGATGGTGTGATCCGCCGGTTCGTTCCCTGCCATTACAATACGATCGTGGAAGTATGCGAGGGAGTAAAAATTCGTTTTACGGATATCGGACATCTGCTGGGGTCTGCCAGCATCGAAGTCTGGCTGACAGAGGACGGCAATACGAAGAAGATCGTATTTTCCGGCGATATCGGCAACAAGCATCAGCCGCTGTTGAAGGATCCCACACCCACAAAAGAAGCGGATTATGTGGTCATGGAGTCTACCTACGGTGACAGGATGCATCCCAAGGACAAACTAGACTATGTGGCGGAATTGACAAAGGTACTGCAGGAGACACTGGATCGTGGCGGTAATGTGGTGATTCCTTCCTTTGCGGTGGGCCGTACTCAGGAGATCCTGTATTTCCTGCGGAAAATCAAGGTGGGACGTCTGGTCAAAGGACATGAGGATTTCCCGGTGTATGTGGACAGTCCCATGGCGGTGGAGGCCACCGGTATATTTCAGGAGAATCGTTATGAGTGCTTTGATGACGAGGCTATGGAATATGTGAAAGAGGGCATCAACCCCATTGCATTTTCGGGATTGAAGCTGTCCATCACCAGTGAGGAATCCAAGGCCATCAATTTTGACGAGACCCCCAAGGTCATCATTTCCGCTTCCGGTATGTGTGATGCGGGACGTATCCGCCATCATCTGAAGCATAACCTGTGGAGAGAAGAATGTACGATTCTCTTCGTGGGTTACCAGTCCGTGGGAACCCTGGGCAGAGCGCTGGTAGAGGGTGCCGATGAGGTAAAGCTTTTCGGTGAGACCATTCAGGTGCGGGCACAGATCCGGAAACTGGCGGGATTAAGCGGCCATGCGGACAAAGAAGGACTGATCGAGTGGATCCAGGCCTTTGAAGAGAAGCCGAAAAAGGTGTTTGTGGTACACGGTGAAGACAGTGCCTGCACTGCATTCACCGAATGCCTGAAGATCGAGTATGGGCAGAGGGCTTACGCACCTTATAGTGGCACGGAGTTCGACCTGATCAGCAATAAATTTACCTATGAGGCTGCACCGGTTGCCGTGAAGAAAAAGACGAAGCCTGTCACCGGAGTCTTCGAGAGGCTGTTGGCTTCTGCAAGACGTCTGCTGGCGCTGGTTACCAAGAGCGAGGGTGTCATGACCAATAAGGACATGGCCAAGTTCGCCGACCAGATCAATTCCCTGTGTGACAAATGGGAAATATAAGTGCATTCATAGGAAGTATTTCTGACTGCTTGCAGGCAGGAAATACTTCCTATGAGAGGCATAAGCAACCCTGAGTATGCAGGACGAGAGTCCGGAATACGAAGGGGTGTACGATTTCGAGAGTGCGAAGCGCGGAGAAATCGGTTATATAACATAATAAGATTCTCCATCAGCTTCTGCGTGACTGCTTGCAGTCAAGGCTTTTGGCTGATGAGAGAATCAAACTGATATGAGTAAGCAAGGCGGTAGCCTGGAATACGAATATCAGAGCGATTTCGAGAGTGCGAAGCACGGAGAAATCGGTTATATATTAGAAGATAGAATAAGGAGACAACATGAGCTTAGCTGATCATATTTTTATCGATATGTGTAATGACATTCTGACCAACGGTACCAGCACGGAGGGCGAGAAAGTGCGTCCCCATTGGCCGGACGGCACCCCTGCCTACACTATTAAGAAATTCGGAGTAGTGAACCGGTACGACCTGTCGAAGGAGTTCCCAATCCTCACCTTACGAAAGACGGCGCTGAAATCCGCCACGGATGAGATGTTGTGGATCTGGCAGCGCAAGTCCAACAACATTCATGATTTAAACAGCCACGTCTGGGATGAGTGGGCAGATGAAAACGGTTCGATCGGTAAGGCATACGGCTATCAGATGCAGGTGAAGCATCAGTATAAGGAAGGCATGATGGATCAGGTGGACCGTGTGATCTACGATCTGAAGAACAATCCCTTCAGCCGCCGCATCATGACCAATATTTACGTGCATCAGGACTTGCATGAGATGAATCTGTATCCCTGTGCCTACAGCATGACCTTTAATGTGACTCAGAAAAAGGGAGAGGACAGGCTGACCCTGAATGCCATTCTGAATCAGCGTTCCCAGGACGTGCTGGCAGCCAACAACTGGAATGTGGTACAGTATGCGGTGTTGGTGCATATGCTGGCACAGGTCTGCGATATGAACGTGGGTGAGCTGGTGCATGTCATTGCGGATGCCCATATCTATGACCGCCATGTGGATGCCATTAAGGAACTCATCAGCAGAGAGCCCTTCCCGGCACCGAAGTTCTGGCTGAACCCGGAGATTAAGGATTTTTACCAGTTTACACCGGATGACGTGAAGCTGGAGGGTTACCAGACAGGGGAGCAGATCAGGGATATTCCGATTGCAATCTGACATGAGTAAGTAGGGCGGTAGCCCGGAATACGAATATCAGTACGGTTTCGTGAGTGCGAAGCACGGAGAAACCGGTTATTATCATAGAAACAAACAGAAACGAGGTACACCATGAATTTAATTGTAGCAGTAGACAACAACTGGGCCATCGGCAGCAAGAACGAACTGCTGATCCGCATCCCCAACGATCACAAGCATTTCCGCGAAGAGACGACAGGTAAGGTAGTGGTTCTGGGACGCAAGACTTTGGAGACTTTCCCGCAGGGCATGCCTTTAAAGAACCGCATCAACATTATTTTGTCCAAAGATCCGAATTATCAGGTCAAGGATGCGATCGTGGTACACTCTATTGAAGAATTGCTGGAAGAACTGAAGAAATATGACGAAGAGAATATCTATATCATCGGCGGAGAGAGTATTTACCGCCAGATGCTGCCTTACTGTGACGTGGCCCATGTGACAAAGATTGACCATGCCTACGAGGCGGATGCCTATTTCCCGGATCTGGACAGTGATCCTGAGTGGGAGATTACCGCAGACAGTGACGAGCAGGTCTATTTTGACATTACCTATCAGTTCTTAAAGTACGAGCGCAAGAAAGCCTGAGTGCGGAAAACGATGAAAAAGAAGATATATTTGGCAGTTACGGTTTTACTGCTTACTCTGGCAGGAATATATGTGGCAGCCAGAATGATTCTGTGGGGTGGTCCCGTAAGTTTTCGCAGTTATGTGTTGTTACTGGGGGATCTGCTGTGTCTGCTGCTTCTCCTGTTTTATGTATATCTGAGAGTACCCATCAGGCTGCACCGGAAAATACGGGACAAGTGGGGAACTCCCGGGAAATGGGAGTGGCTGGAGGATATCGGCATTGCTTTGTGGGCAGTGCTGTGCCTGATCGTCACGTTTGCCGGAATTGCCTGGATTTGGTTTGAAAATGACATCCCTTCGGAGACGCGGCTCACAGAGAATCTGATCAGTGTGGAAGAGATGGAGTTCCCGGACAGGCACTGGTATTCCTACTGGCGTCCAGAGGGCGTGCTGTTTCGGAGAGAGACGGAGCTTGCCGGTGAGGATTACATTACTTATCTGACGGAATTGATGGACAAGGAAGAAAATACCCACCCGGAGGATGCAGAAACGGTAGCAAAGCAGGCGATGGAAGAACAGTGGCTTGCGGAATACTATGCGTCGGAGACGGAAACCGCGGAAGATGTACAGGATCCCTTAGAGCCTTACGCACAGGCAGTATATGATGCTGTGCTGCAACAACAGGGCTTTTCCTTCGAAGTCTGCTACAATGCCAAAGGCAATTTCTATCTGCAGCTGGGAGAACAGGAGCAGGCGGGAAAGACCTATGCATACACGCTGGTCTACAATCGTACCTCGCAGAACGGAAAATGTGAGATTTTCGTGCTGTACCGGAATCCGGAAGAGAATCTGTCCACAGAGGCAGCACAGATCGTGGAGTTTTATGCGGTCCGCAGTGAAGATCTGCAGGTCATTGCGGGGGATAAGACCGGATGGTCAGTGGTAGCGAACAGTGCATATCAGGAAGCTACCGGAGAAAAATAATTGTAGTGAATTTAATTTGAGTTTTCAGCTAAAAGGAGAAATGAGCCACATTTTCGCTGAAAAAAGCACTGGAAAGCATAAATGTGTATATTGACTTTTATTACAAATGGTATAATAATGAAAATCAATAAATTCTGTTAAGAGAAATCAACAGGCAGAGTGGTAAACCGAGGAAAGAAGGAATACAAAATGGAAAAGAAGAACATTGACTGGGGTAACATCGGTTTCGGTTATATCCCTACGGATTACAGATATGTGTCCAATTACAAGGACGGCAAATGGGATGACGGTCAGCTGACCCAGGATCCCAACATCGTATTAAATGAGTGTGCAGGTGTATTGCAGTATGCACAGACCGTATTCGAGGGCCTGAAGGCCTACACCACAGAAGACGGACATATCGTAACCTTCCGTCCTGACTTAAACGGTGAACGTCTGGAGTCTTCCGCAGCAAGACTGGAGATGCCCATTTTCCCCAAGGAGCGTTTCGTGGAAGCTGTTACCGAGACGGTTAAGGCCAACGATGCTTTCGTACCTCCTTACGGCAGCGGTGCAACTCTGTACATCCGTCCTTATATGTTCGGCAGCAACCCTGTCATCGGTGTAAAGCCTGCGGATGAGTATCAGTTCCGTATCCTGTGCACCCCTGTAGGACCTTATTTCAAGGGCGGCGTTAAGCCTCTGACCATCCGTGTCACCGACTTTGACCGTGCGGCACCTCACGGAACCGGTCACATCAAGGCTGGCCTGAACTATGCTATGAGCTTACATGCAATCGTATCCGCTCACAAGGAAGGCTACGATGAGAATATGTACCTGGATGCTGCTACCCGTACCAAGGTAGAGGAGACCGGCGGTGCGAACTTCCTGTTCGTTACCAAGGACAACAAGGTCGTAACTCCCAAGTCCGACAGTATCCTTCCGTCCATCACCCGTCGTTCTCTGGTATATGTTGCCAAGGAATACCTGGGACTGGAAGTAGAAGAGAGAGAAGTATACCTGGATGAAGTAAAAGACTTCGCAGAGGCTGGTCTGTGCGGTACCGCAGCAGTTATCTCCCCTGTTGGTAAGATCGTTGACCACGGCAAAGAGATCTGCCTGCCCAGCGGCATGACCGAGATGGGACCTGTCACCAAGAAACTGTATGAGACTCTGACCGGTATCCAGATGGGCAGGATCGAAGCTCCTAAGGGCTGGATCCATGTAATCGAGTAATCTGGTATCAAAATTGAATAATATTAAAAATGCGTGTGGAGAATATCCGCACGCATTTTTTGTCTGTAGAATTCTTAGATTTTTCTGAACTTCCAAGAAATCGTGGCACAGAAGAAAAAAATAGGGTATAATCAGAATTTAGAGACTTTGAGAAAGTAGGAAATGTTATGTTTTTTAAAAATAGATGTCATATCACCGCGGTATTGGTGGCGGGAGTGCTGGGAATAAGTATGGTGACGGGACTGACCGCCTGCGGCAGCAGTGACGGCACAAAAGTGGTATTTACCACAGGATTTGGGAAAAATGAGGTATTTCGGATCGGGGACGAGTCCTGCTCTAAGGCGGAGATCATGATCTACCTGACCACGACCCAGAATCAATATGAGAATGTCTACGGGACGGAGATCTGGAATACTTCCCTGAACGGAGTGACTCTGGAGGATAATGTCAAGGAGACAGTGCTGGCAAGAATTGCTCAGATCAAGACCATGTACCTGCTGGCAAAAGAGAAAGAGGTCACGTTGGATGAAGCCGAGGAGGCAAAGGTCGTCCAGGCGGCACAGGAGTATTATTCTTCCTTAAATGATACGGAGATCGAGGCTATGGGTGCCACGGAGGAGATTGTGGAGAATCTGTATCGGGAATATGCCATGGCAGACAAGGTCTATCAGTTGATTATACAGGACATCAATCCGGAGATCAGTGATGACGAGGCCCGCAAAATTACGGTGCAGCAGATCTTTTTCGCAACAGCATCCACGGATATGGACGGT
>ERZ827088.1977-NODE-1977-length-22991-cov-4.438568_pt1 | contig 22991 bp, 19 predicted proteins | sample MGYA00519922_ERZ827088 | MGnify/ENA primary metagenome ERZ827088 (study PRJEB31778, sample SAMEA3449254) | human gut metagenome | biome: human gut; feature: human-associated habitat; material: faeces | place: United Kingdom | collected 2010/2012 ...
TCAAGCACAAGCGAAGCTTGTATTTGATTTTGCCCGAACGTACAACGAAAAAATCGCAGAGTGCGAAGCACGACTGCCGGCGAGACCGGCAGGATTTTTGAGTTGAGAGGAACAAAATCAGGAGGAAAAATGACTAATGAACGAAAAAGAAACTTTTAAACCTTACATCAGCGCAGATCGGACGCTGCATGAAATGACACCGCTCTCTATCATTGTCGGTATCATTCTTGCGATCGTTTTCGGCGCTGCCAATGCATATCTGGGACTGCGTGTCGGTATGACCGTGTCTGCATCGATCCCGGCGGCTGTTCTTGGTATGGGTGTTTACCGCCTGTGCAGAAAAAAGGACACTATTCTGGAAAGCAACATGGTACAGACGATCGGTTCGGCAGGTGAATCACTTGCAGCCGGTGCAATTTTTACAATGCCGGCACTTTTTTTATGGGCACAGGAGGAAGGCACCAAAATGCCGGGCATTATGGAAATTGCCCTTATCGCCCTGATCGGCGGACTGCTCGGTATCTGCTTTATGGTACCGCTCAGGAAGGCACTGATCGTAAAAGAGCACGGAACACTGCCTTATCCGGAAGGAACTGCCTGTGCGGAAGTACTGCTGGCAGGAGAAAAGGGTGGTGCAAATGCATCGGTCGTATTCCTTGGCATGGGAATCGCAGCACTTTTTAAGTTTATTGTAGATGGCCTGAAGGTCGTATCTTCTGCCGTTACGGTAACGGTACAGAAAATTCACGGAGAGATCAGTGCACAGGTTTATCCGGCACTTGTCAGCGTGGGATATATCTGCGGCTTTAAGATTGCTTCTTATATGTTTGCGGGCGGTATTTTAGGCTGGCTCGTACTCATTCCGATGATCTATTTATTTGGTGCGGATACAACGTTATTCCCTGCAAGCGTTTCTGTGCATGAGCTTTGGGAGCAGGCCGGCGCATCCGGTATCTGGAGCAGCTATATCCGTTATATCGGTGCAGGTGCTGTGGCAACAGGCGGTATTGTGAGTCTGATCAAGTCTCTGCCGCTGATCGTCAGAACATTCGCAGATGCAATGAAAGGATTGAAGGGTTCCGGGAAACAGGCAAATGAACTGCGTACGGAAAAAGACCTGAAGATGTCGGTTGTACTCATTATGCTGGCAATCCTCATTGTTGCTATTGCCGTGACACCGATCATTCCGATCGACGTGATCGGTGCGATCGTGATCGTTATTTTCGGTTTCTTCTTTGCAACTGTTTCTTCCCGCATGGTAGGATTGGTCGGAAGTTCCAATAACCCGGTATCCGGTATGGCGATCGCAACGCTTCTTGCGACAACGGTTCTGCTGAAAGCAACCGGTCATACAGGTATGTCCGGTATGACAGCAGCGATCGCGATCGGTTCTGTAATCTGTATCGTAGCTGCAATGGCAGGTGATATGTCGCAGGATTTAAAGACCGGTTACATTTTAGGTGCAACACCGGTGAAACAGCAGTACGGTGAAATGATCGGAACGGTTGTATCTGCCGTAACGATCGGCTTTGTATTATATCTGTTAAATGCAGCCTGGGGCTTTGGTACTCCGGAGCTTTCCGCACCACAGGCAACACTCATGAAGATGATCGTAGAAGGTGTTATGGGTGGCAATCTGCCATGGACACTTGTTTTTATCGGTGTATTTATTGCACTTGTGGTAGAGCTTCTTGGCATTCCGGTACTGCCGTTTGCCATTGGTCTGTATCTGCCGATCGAGCTCAGCTCCTGCATCATGATCGGTGGTGTTTTACGCTGGGCACTGGAAAAGAAAAAATATAAGAGTGGGGAGCAGAAGGAAAGCGCAATCTCAAACGGTGTGCTCTGCTGTTCCGGTATGATCGCAGGTGAAGGTCTGATTGGTATTTTACTTGCTGTATTTGCAGTCGTAAAAGTAAACGGAAGATCACTTGCAGAGTATATTGATCTGTCAGGCAGTGTAAATCTCGGACAGATTGGAGCACTTGTTGTACTTGCCCTTGTCATTTTATCGATCCTGAAATTTACGATCTGGAATAAAAAGGTTGACAAAGAGTAACTATGAAAAAACAAGATAATTTTTTGGAATATATACCGAAGATCAAAGAGGGAATAAGCTGGAAGCCGGAACAAGACCATGTCATCATTGATATGGAAAACAAAGGTCTGGCGAATCGCATTGCGCAGATCTGTTTTGGCAGACCAAAGGTCAGCCATATCACGCTGGAAGAGCTGGGCAGCTTTATCTGGCAGCAGATTGACGGAGAGAAAAGCATCCTGCAGATCGGTGAACTGGTGCAGGAAGCCTTTGGCGAAAAAGCAGAGCCCTTATATGAAAGACTGGCGCAGTATATGAAGATACTGTATGGAAAAGGCTTTATTACGTTTTGTAAGGTATAACATGCATATGAATGCATGTGAATAAAAAGAAAACCAGAATAAGAATCCCGGATGTAACAGCCTGTGGCTGCTTCATCCGGGATTTCTCTGTGATAGTATATATAATGCAAGCGACCGCATTCAGCGTGAGAATGTACTAGGAATATTACATTCTTTTTGATTGGGTTGTAGATCTGGCAATAGCTTGTATCGGCAAGAAAAATGAAAGAAATAATATATAGAAGTATATTTATTGCCGATAATGTGGTATACTAATGAAAACAAACGTGGATTAAAACTTTAAAAAGGAGGACATATATGCAGTATCTTTCCGTGGCAGAGGTGGCAAAAAAGTGGAATGTATCGGAACGCAGTGTGAGAAATTATTGTGCGCAGGGACGTGTACCGGAAGCATTTTTGAAAGGGAAAACATGGTATATTCCGGAAAACGCAGAAAAGCCCAAGCGTTCCAATAAAAAGGAGCAGCCGGTAACTTTGCTGGATGTTTTGCAGGATGAAAAGGCAAAGAGATATGCCGGTGGTATTTATCATAAGACACAGATCGAACTGACCTATAATTCAAACCACATGGAAGGCAGTCGCCTGACACACGATCAGACCCGGTATATTTTTGAGACAAACACGATCGGAATCGAAAAAGAAGTGCTCAACGTAGATGATGTGATTGAAACGGCAAATCATTTCCGCTGTATTGACAGCATCATTGACTGTGCAAAAACAACTCTTACAGAAAAGTTTATCAAAGAACTGCATCTGATCTTGAAGAACGGCACCAGTGATTCCAGAAAAGAATGGTTTGCTGTCGGTAACTATAAAAAACTGCCGAATGAAGTTGGGGGTATGGAAACTGCACTTCCGGAAGAAGTTGCCGGTGAGATGAAGAAGCTGCTGGCAGCGTATAACAGTAAGGAAGAAAAGTCATTGGAAGATATTCTGGATTTCCATGTAAAATTTGAACGGATTCATCCGTTTCAGGATGGAAATGGGCGTGTAGGGCGACTTATCCTGTTTAAGGAATGTCTGAAATATCATATTGTTCCGTTTATTATTGAGGATGATCTGAAGCTGTTCTATTATCGTGGACTGAAGGAATGGAACAATGAGAAGGGATATCTGACGGATACTTGTCTGACAGCGCAGGACAGATATAAGGCGTATTTAGATTATTTTAGAATTGCATATTGACAGCATTGGTTTATAGATATAAACTAAAATCACAATAGATTTACAACTATAAACCAACAATCCAAAGAACACAGGAGAGGAGTATGGCAAATGGAATATGCAAAGTTATGTGACAGTGAATATCGCTTTATGTGTGTGATCTGGGAGGCAGAGCCGGTAAGCTCCGGCGAACTGGTCAGCTTATGTCAGGAAAAGCTGGGCTGGAAGAAGTCAACGACCTACACCGTGCTCAGAAAGCTGTGCGAGAAGGGGTATCTGGAAAATAAGGAGACGATCGTATCAGCACTGGTATCGAAAGAGCAGGTACAGGCAAAGGAATCAGAGGAGTTTGTGGAGAGAACCTTTGACGGCTCGCTGCCCGGTTTTATAGCTGCTTTTCTGGGAGGCAGAAAGATATCCGGTGAGGAAGCGGAGGCACTCAAACAGATGATCGAGGCATATAAGGAGGTGTAAAGGATGCGTGGATGGGTAGAATTTTACATGTTATTTCTGCAGCGAAATGGCATATTGACACTGGTGATCCTTGCTGTATTATTGGTGCGGCTCCTTTTACGCAGACTGCCTAAAAAATACAGCTATCTGCTCTGGTCAGTAGTCGGGATCCGTATGCTTTTAAAGCTGCAGCTTCCGTCGCGGTTTGGTCTGCTCAGCCTCTGGCATTATATGACGCAGCAAATCAGTGGCTCACAGCTTTTGACAGCTCCGAAGCAGCTGACTAATATGCAGAAGATAACGGATCCGCAGGCAGGGGCGCAGAATCTACAGCCTGCAGGGCAGCTTATTACAGGACAGACAGTGACCGGAGCAACACAGGGACTGTCACAGGCAGGATCCGGACTGGGCAGCGGAGTGAATCAGATTTTGCAGATCTGTATGCTTATCTGGATCGCTGGCATGATCGTACTGCTGCTGTATGGTATTTTATCTTATTTTAAATGCAGGAGAATGACTGTGCAGGCAGTACATATGGAAGGCAATATCTGGGAATGTGATCATCTGACAACCCCGTTTGTGCTTGGAATCGTCAGACCACGTATTTACATTCCGTTTCATTTATCGGCGGAAGAAAAGCCATATATTCTGGCACATGAAACATATCACATCAAAAGGGGCGATCCAATCGTGCGGCTGCTTGCATTTGTGCTATTGACGTTTTACTGGATCAATCCATTTGTCTGGCTTGCCTATTTTTTGATGATCAGGGATATGGAAATGAGCTGTGATGAAGCTGTGCTTCTGCAGCTTGGGACAAAGATCAGGAAAGCATACAGTAACTCTTTGCTTACTTTTGCAACAGGTAGGAAGCAGGTTACCTTCTCCCCGCTTGCATTTGGAGAATCTGACACATCAGGGCGTATTAAAAATATTCTGGACTTTAAAAAGCCGAAGGTGTGGGGCAGTTTTCTGGCGATACTGGCTGTGATACTGGCAGCAGTATTCTGTCTGACCGGTCAGAAAACAGAGGATGACACAAGTGCTTCACAGAGTGAGCAGCAGGTAACTGACAGCTCTCGAAGTGCACAGGCAGAAGCAGCAAAGCAGGAGACAGAAGCTGCCAGACAGATGGCAGAACAGACGCAGCAGGATGCAGCATCGGCAGAGGATGCCAAACAGGCAGCAGCACAGAAACAGAAGGAAACAGAGAAAGCGGCAGAAGCTGCTGCAGAGAGTGCACGTCAAGAAATGGAAAAGCAGGTGCAGGACATGATGGACAGTATTCTGGCAGAACTTGACGGTGATCTTTCCAAGGCTTATCCATGGGTCAATACGGCAGAGTTTAAGGAAGATGCCAATGTACTGATCAAAATGGCAGAAGATCCGACCGGTCAGTATGCAGCGTATGGTTTTCTTTGCGGCGAATATGGAAGCTATGGGATTCTTTTGAATGACAAGTTAAACGGCGAGGATAACTGGAATTATTTCTATACACCATGGGCTTATACCGGTACATCCGACTCAGAGCCGACCATGGAAAAAGCAGCCGACGGATATAGCGGAACCTTTACCTTCCCGGCTCCTGCGAGTGATCCGGCAGACAGCAGCATACAGGTAAAAACATGGAAGCTGCAGAGCTACGATACGGGAACGATTGAGATAGAAGATGTGACAAAGAGTGCGGAAAATGAGTTGTTGTACGGCAACACCATAGCTGCGCTGGATGATCAGACGCAGTTTGCACTTGTTGATATCGGGCTGGAGCATGATGTGCTTTTGGTGACAGAGCAGAGCTATACTTACGATACGGGTATAGAAGCTGCGCTGTACTGTCAGGTGTATTATAGCATAGATGGCAGTGTAAAGGATCTGGGCAGTGTGGAAAGCGAAGGAACCGCATATCCTGTCAGCTATGGGCAGGAATGCATCTATACGGCAGGAAATCACAGTGTAAGTAAATATGTGATCGATGAAATGACATATCAGCTCATCTGTGAGCAGAAGGATGAGGTAAGCTACGATGCAGACGGAACTGCTTCCTATATCCGTTCTTATCCGGGGATGGATAAAGAAAAAAGCAGTACAGAGAAGGCATTTAACGAGGCGATGGAAGCTTACCATGAGGCAGTCCCGATCAGTTTTTCTTATGGAGCGTCCGAATAGCAGCATTTTTGTGATAAATACATAGAAATGCAATTCGGAAGAATACTAAATACATAAGAAATTCGTAGAAAAGGAGAGATTGTCCGATGGGAAAAGAAATACAGAATATGTTTTGTTTCCAATGTGAACAGACTGCAGGCTGCGATGGCTGCAGCGGAAAGGTAGGCGTTTGCGGTAAAACCGCGGAGGTGGCAAATCTGCAGGATGAGCTGACCGGCGCATTGATTGGGCTTGCCCGTTCTTTAAACGGAGCTGGGAAAGTAGAGCAGAAGACAAGTGATCTTGTGATCCGTTCTTTATTTGCCACACTGACAAATGTCAATTTTAATGAAGCATCTATCAAAGAAATGATCGCAGCGGTGCAGCAGGAAAAGAACAGCTTGAAGCCCGGCTGCAGGAGCTGCGCAAATCCTTGCGGAATGACAGAGGATCTGCGGCTTGACAGCATCTGGAGGGCAGAGGAAAACATCAGATCCTTAAAGTCCCTTGTATTATTCGGACTGCGTGGTATGGCAGCTTATGCTTATCATGCCATGGTATTGGGATTCCGGGATGAAGAGGTAAACTTCTTTTTCATGAAGGCACTGTTTCTGCTTGGCGAGAAGCTTACGGTAGAAGAACTTCTGCCACTTGTAGATGAAGTGGGAGAAAAGAATCTGCTCTGTCTGGAACTGTTAGATCGTGCTAACACGGAAAGCTACGGAAATCCGGAGCCGACGGAAGTACCGCTGAAGATCGAAAAGGGACCGTTTATCGTCATATCCGGTCATGATCTGCTGGATTTAAAGCTTTTACTTGAGCAGACAGACGGGAAAGGCGTAAATATCTACACACATGGCGAAATGCTGCCTGCCCATGGTTACCCGGAGCTGAAAAAGCATCCACAGTTAAAAGGAAATTTCGGAACCGCATGGCAGAATCAGCAGAAGGAATTTGAAAATATTCCCGCACCGGTGTTGTTTACGACTAACTGTCTGATGCCGCCAAAGGAAAGCTATGCAGACAGGATTTTTACAACAGAGGTTGTTTCCTATCCTGAGATGGTGCATATCGGAGAGGATAAGGATTTTACACCGGTCATTGAAAAAGCGCTTGCGCTGGGCGGCTATCAGGAGGACAAACAGCTTCATGGCATCAATGGTGGGGAAAAAGTAATGACAGGCTTTGGACATCATGCAGTGCTCTCTCATGCGGCGGAAGTGGTGGAAGCGGTCAAAGCAGGAAAGATCCGCCATTTCTTTCTGGTGGGCGGCTGTGACGGTGCAAAGCCGGGCAGAAACTACTATACGGAATTTGTTAAACAGACACCGCCGGATACGATCGTACTGACACTGGCATGTGGAAAGTTCCGTTTCAATGACCTGGATCTTGGGACGATAGCAGGGCTTCCGCGTATTATGGATGTCGGGCAGTGCAATGATGCCTATGGTGCGATCAGGATCGCACTTGCGCTGGCAGAGGCATTTGGCTGCAGTGTCAATGAACTGCCGCTTTCCATGGTGCTTTCCTGGTATGAGCAGAAGGCAGTCTGCATTCTTTTGACGCTGCTGCATCTGGGCATCCATGATATTCTGCTGGGACCTACACTGCCTGCATTTTTATCCGGGGATGTGTTGGATATTTTAGTAAAGAACTATAATATCGGCAAGATTTCCACGCCGGAAGAAGATCTGGCAAAGCTGCTGCACACTTGACATAAAATTTACTTTCATTTTACGGAAAAGCGATATTGCACTTTTCTCCCGGCTGATACACTGAAAAAAGTGTATCAGACAAAGGAGAAAAATTATGAATGAAAAAGTACAGGTAATATTTGGTCTGGTGGGCGGTCTTGCGCTATTCTTATATGGTATGAACAGTATGAGTGATGCTCTGCAGAAAGCAGCCGGTGAAAAGATGAAAAAGGTGCTGGGATTTCTGACAAAGAATCCGATCATGGGTGCTCTTGCGGGAGCACTGGTAACAGCCGTACTGCAGTCAAGCTCTGCAACGATTGCCGTTTTGCAGAATTTTGCCACACAGCCGGTCGCTGCAGACAGTACAGTCAGTGTGATCGGACTTGCAGGAGCAATCCCGGTCCTGCTTGGTGATAATATCGGTACAACGATCACAGCACTGCTTGCTTCCATTGGACAGTCAAAAAATGCAAAGAGAACAGCAATTGCGGAGGAAGCAATTGAGCATATCACATTTGACAAGTTTGCGATTGAAAACGAAGAGCTTGTAAGGGAAGGTTTGAAGATTCCCGCAGTAGTAGGATAGTAAAACGATCTCTTCTGTGTTACAATTTGGGTTAGAAATGACTAACATGTAATACAGAAGGGAGTTTTTTTATGCAAAACGGACAGGAAAGAAAACCGGATCTGGTCTGCAGCCTGGAAAAGGAAGGGTTTCTTGGCAGCTTTTATCAGGGAGACCGTTATGTGGATAAAGCGGTCATTTTTGTGGGAGGCAGTGGAGAACCACGGAATGTGGTAGAGGCAAGAGCTGCAATACTGGCAAGAGAGGGCTACAGTGTGTTAGCAGTGGGCTACTATCTTTGGAAGCCGCTTTCCAAACAGACCGTAGCGATCCCGCTCGATTATGTGGAGCGTGCGATCGACTGGTTAAAGGGAAAATGTCCGGTGAAGGTAACAAAGATCGGTATGATCGGACTTTCACTTGGTGCTGCTTACACGGCACTTTGCGGTGCTTATTTTCCACAGATCAGTTGTGCGATCGTTGTTTCGGGCTTTGATTTTGTGGTGGAAGGCTGCAAAAATATGGTCATCAGACAGCATAGATCATATTTTACCCTGCATGGGGAAAATATACCGTATGAGCCTGCGGAGGCACTTTCGCACCTGCCTGCAACACTGAAAAAGTGGAAAAAGGATCCGTGTTACGGTTCCAGGGCAATGAACCGCTTCTATTATAATGAATGTTTCAAAGACAGGACAGATGCAAGCAGGATCAAGGTGGAAAACGGAAACTGCGACTGGCTGTTTCTGGCACCGGGCTATGACGATACATGGCCGTCCGATCAGGCGGTGAAACGTATAATACAGGTTCTGCGGGAAAAACAATATCCACACCGTTATGAGTGTGTGATCTATGAAAAAGGAAGCCATCTGCTGGGCATGCCAAATGAAGCACTGAAAGCCATGGGGGATGTGGATAAACTGATGCGTATGCTTGGAAAATTTCTCACAATGGAAAAGAAATACCCGAAAGAGTGCATGGAGGCAAGAGAAGAAAGCTATCGGAAAATGCTGTCGTTCCTTCATGAGAGCCTGATCGGGGCGTAACACAAAATCGCTGCTTCACGATCACGGATGCAAACGGAAAATCCGTGACAATATTTGATGAGAATGGTAAGATACTTGCGGACGGCGAAAGTAAGTATACGATTACAGTGGCTTCTCTTTCGCAGGCATAAAATGGGCAGTATCACAGGGCATATGAATAAAGCGCGGCTGAACCGTTGTATATACCAGGTGCTATACTGTCTGAAAAAAGCAGGGAGATATACAAATGAATATAAAAAACAGCATACAAACAGAACGGGGAGCCGAGATTTTACTAATTTTTGTACTGGTTGCCAGAAGTACATCCTTTGTGATGTCGAAGGTCACAATGAACGCGATGAATCCGTTTAATCTGCTGGGAGTCAGATTTTTGCTGGCATTTCTGCTTCTCTGTATCCCATTTGGGAAAAGGCTTGTGAAGATCAAAAAACAGACCCTGCTAAAGGGATTGCTGGTCGGACTGGCCTTTTTCTGCGTTATGACGGCAGAGCTTTTTACGCTCCGGCTGACAGCCTCATCTACATCATCTTTTTTGGAAAATATGGCGATCGTATTTGTACCGATCTTTGAAGCGGTGCTTTTGCGCAGACTGCCTGCAAAATATAGTGTGACAGGTGTTCTGATTTCTATGATCGGAATTGGATTCCTGACGCTGGAAGGTGGCAGGATCGTACTGGGAACGGGAGAACTGATCGGTATTTTATCCGGTATCTTATATGCGGTTGCAATCATTATCACAGACAGATTATCGCACAATGATGATTCTCTGCTGATCGGAATGGTACAGGTCGGAACGATTGGTGCGCTCGGAATGATTGCATCGTTCCTGTTTGAACAGCCGACATTGCCACAGGGACAGACGAGCTGGCTCATGGTCATTTATCTGGCAGTTGTCTGTACGGGCTTCGGGTTTCCCCTCCAGCCGGTGGCGCAAAGCCGCCTGACTGCAGAACGGGCAGGATTGCTTATCGCAGTCAGCCCGGTAAGCTCTGCAATCATGGGTAGTATTTTTCTGAAAGAGCATTTGGGGATCAGTGGCATGATCGGGGCAATATTGGTTGTTGGCGGTATCATCATATCCAAGGATCCTTTCCATAAAAAAGAACAGGTCTCTTCGTAAATTTTGCAGGAACTTTTTGAAGATTTGTTTAAGATTCCTTTTTTCGCTAGGAATTTTCAGAAAGGCATGCTATGATTTTCGAAGGGTGATAAAGATGAATAAGGATTCGATTGAAGAAAATAAAGCAATACAGGATGGGCTGGAACGCTTTTTGGACGAAGAGCTGGCAGGTGTCCGCAAGGAGCAGGTGGCACCGAACAGAACCATCATATACAACGAAGAGCCAAAGGAAAAAGAACTTAAAACTGAGTTTGCCACAGAAGTAACGCCAAAGAGACAGGCAAGCTATGAGAGAAGGTCCGCAGGCGGCTATGCAGCTGCGGCGGGACAGCCGGAACATAGAAGCAGTGTGGGCGAAAGACAGATGAGCCATGCTGCAGATGCGGCAAGCAGGAGAAGAACGTCCGAAGAGACAGACAGATATCGTAACATAGACAGGGAAGCGTCAGCTCACCGGAGACAGGAAACTATCTCTGACCGCCGGAGCATAGCGCCTGAGAAAAAGCACCGGGGATATGAACCGCCTGTATCTGAAAATAGGAAGAAACAGCATAAAAAGTCCAACAGAAAAGCCGATAAGAGACAGAAAAAGAAAGACGGCAACAAGAAGGACAGGATGTCCAAGCCAAAGAAAATACTGCTGATCATTGGTATTGTCATTCTGGCACTTTTCCTGTGGTGGTATCTGACCATGGGACGGATCTACCATAAAATGAACTATGAAAAGTCAGATGAACTGGCAAGCGGTCCTTTAAAGGAGCAGGGCGTGATCAATGTGCTGCTGATCGGAAACGATTCCCGTGAAAACGGAGAAGACGGCCGCTCCGATGCGATGATCCTGATCTCTATCAGCAATAAAACAAAGACGATCCACATGACCTCTCTGCTGCGTGATATGTACGTGGACATTCCCGGGCATGACGGCAACAGGTTAAATGCGGCTTACGCCTATGGCGGACCTGCGCTTTTGTGTGAGACGATCAAGCAGAATCTGGATATTGAAGTAAACAGATATGTACTTGTGAACTTCCAGGCGTTTGCAAGTCTGGTAGATGCAGTCGGCGGCGTAGATCTGGAAGTGACGAATGAGGAAGTCCAGTGGATCAATGCATATTTGAATGAATACAACCTGCTGGAAGGAAAAGAGATGACGACCGACTATCTGGATACCTCATTAAGCGGGGAAATCCATCTGAACGGTCCGCAGGCACTTGCTTACAGCAGGAACAGATATATCGGAACCGATTTTGGCAGAACAGAAAGACAGAGAAAAGTACTCTCTGCCGTTATGAAAAAGCTGCCACTTGCCATGGCAACCAATTCCGGTGAACTGATAGACGGTCTGTTCCCGAACCTGACAACAAACCTGACGCAGATGGAAATGTACAGCTTATCAACGCAGGCAAGTAAACTTCTGACCTATGACGTGGTACAGAGCACGGTTCCGGCAGAAGGCACTTATTCCAATGCCACGGTTCGCAAGATGGCAGTTCTGCAGGTTGATTTTGAGGCAAATAAAAAGCTCCTGAAGCAGGAGATTTACGGACAGGAAGAGTAAAAAGACAAGTTGCGGGCAATAGTGTGCAAGAGGTACAGAACGGAGGCTTACATGAGCAAAACTTTTAAAGAACGATATCTTTCGCATGAGATAGAACTGGAAGCAATCGATGATTACATCATCGAATGGAACAATTCCGATACAGAGGAGACTCTGGCAAAGTTTCTGGGACTGAATAAAGAGGAAGAGACCGCGTGGGTGGAAGACAGTGATGATGCCCTTTTTGATCTGTTGGAAGCACAGAGAAAGTAAAAGTATGCAGAAAAGCGGAATGCATGATATTGTAGAGAGAATAAAAGATGATCTGAAAAAGAATGGGATAGGATGTGCTGCAGTATTGGCATGTCTTATCCTTTTTGCGCTTATTTTCCATGATGTATGTCCGGTGCAGATCCTGTATGGACTGCCATGTCCCGGATGCGGTCTGACGAGAGCGGGGGTCCTGCTTCTGACCGGGCACTTTGCAGCAGCATTTCAAATGCACCCATTTATTTACGGATGGGCAGCGCTTCTGCTGTATGTCCTGCTCTGCCGCTATGTCAAAGGCTGTAAACCAAAAGGAGCATTGCAGCTGATGATCGTTCTCATTGCTTGCATGCTCCTGTTTTATATCTATCGTATGCTGCTCTATTTTCCGGATGTGGAACCGATGACCCGCAAGGACGGACTGCTTCTACACTGGAATCCAGACAGAAACTGATCTGCCGTGAACCGGGAACGTACCGTTTCCGTCCGCATCGATCGTAATCATATGGCGATAGCCGAATAACACGTCAAAAAACTTCTGTCCACTATGTTGTTTCCCAACATGCATGGTCTTTTGGGTATCATTTTTGGAAGAAAGGATGCAGGCAAGCCCTGTATTTTCATCTTCTGCAAGCCCTTCCCGGGTAAATCCGATACAATGATAGTCATCAAAGTAATCATGCTGTGCTCCGTAAGCATGGGAAGCTCTGACAGAGAGCAGATTGGTAAGCGTTTTGCCGACCGGAGCTACATTCTGGGACGGAATACCGTAGCAGTCTCCGTAAAAGACACACGGATATCCCGCTTCGCGCAGCAGGATGAGCGCATAGGCAAGCGGTTTGAACCAGCTGTCTACAAAAGAGCAGAGTGCCTGCCCCGGCTCTGTATCGTGATTGTCTACAAAAGTAACTGCATTCTGCGGCTTTGCAGCAACAAGACTGCCATCAAAGATCTTGCGCAGATCGTAGCCTTCACTGTTATAGGATGCATAGTGGAAATTAAAGTGAAGCGGTACATCAAACAAAGACAGAGCATAATTTGTTTTTTCCAGATAGGCTTCGAGTGCCCAGCATTCCCTGTGCCAGTATTCGCCGACAGTAAACAGTTCGCGTCCTGCATAGCTGCGCATGGCAGGGATCCAGTCGCGGTAAAAATCATAGTCAATGTGTTTTAATGCATCCAGACGGAATCCATCTACCTGTGTCTGATCCAGATACCATTTTCCCCATTTGGTAAGTTCGGCAATAACCTCAGGTTCGCTGAAATCAATATCTGCCCCCATCAGATAATCATAATTTCCGTTTTCCGAATCAACATCCTTGTCCCATTCTTTTCCTTCAAAGAGATAGATACTGTTCTTTTTTTGCTTATCATCCCAGTCTACACCATCGAAGCATTTGGATGTCCAGACAAAATCGGAATATCTGCCTTTTCTTCCCGGAAAATTAAAAATGGTCCAGGCGGTGATCTGTTCGATGCCTGTTGTTTCCTGTTCCCTGTTTCCTGTATTACATTCTTCGGCATTTATTATTTCTGTTCCGTCAGCACCAATCTTATGATTCAGTACGATATCAGCATAAACATCAATTCCGTATTCCTGACAGGTATGGATTGCAGCCAGATATTCGGCCTTTGTGCCATATTTGGTAGCAACACTGCCTTTCTGGTCAAATTCACCAAGGTCATATAGATCATACACCGCATAGCCGACGCCGTTTGTACCATAGGCATCTTTGTAAGCCGGAGGTAACCAGACTGCGGTAATACCTGCTTCTGCAAGCGCAGGAGCTTTTTCACTAAGCTGGTTCCATAAAGAACCGTCGGATGGCAGATACCATTCGAAATATTGCATCATTGTTCCGTTTTTCATCATTTGCCTCTTTTCTTCGTATTCAAAATATATCCGAATCCCAATTATACGTCCATACTCCATCTGCCGCTGGCACCGCATGGCAGAACCAGCCCGGATCTTGTGACCGGTAATCCGATTTCATCCGCAGCAACACATCCGCCAAGCTTCTTCGTCAGTACGGTATTTAACATATAGGAGAGAACTGCAGGCTGCAGTCCGGTCGTATAAGAATTGATCAAAAAGAAAACAGGATCCTTGGACAGTACTTTGAAAGTCAGTTCAATGAATGGGAAAATGCTTTCTTCGATCTTCCAGATCTCGCCCTTTGGTCCTCTTCCATAAGATGGCGGATCCATGATGATGCCATCGTAAGTATTGCCGCGCCGGATCTCACGCTCTACAAATTTGGCACAGTCGTCTACCAGCCAGCGGATCTTATCGCCGGGAATATTGCTTGAAACCGCATTTTCTTTTGCCCACGTAACCATTCCTTTGGAGGCATCGACATGTGTGACATTTGCACCGGCATTTGCTGCGGAGATCGTAGCACCGCCGGTATAAGCGAACAGATTTAATACTTTCAGTTCTCTGCCCGGATCCTTTTCTCTGGCTGCCCGGATCTTCTGTGCACACCAGTCCCAGTTTACCGCCTGCTCTGGGAAAAGTCCCGTATGCTTAAAACTGAATGGCTTGAGATGGAAGGTAAGCTCCCGGTAGGAGATCGTCCATTCATTTGGCAGATCAAAAAATTCCCACTGACCGCCGCCTTTTTCGCTGCGATGGTAGTGTCCGTTTTTCTGTTTCCATTCTTTGGCATCATGCCCTGTGCTCCAGATGACCTGCGGATCCGGGCGCACTAAAATATAATCACCCCAGCGCTCCAGCTTTTCGCCGTCTGAGGTGTCCAGTACTTCATAATCTTTCCAATTATCTGCTATCCACATGGGTGTAATCCTTTCTGTACATTTTATTCTATTGTGGACTACGCATTTGAAAACGTCAAGGGATATGTAAATGAATTGCAAGAAAACGCTGTCCAAAATCCGCGAACGAAATTTCATGGATACTCTGTCGGCGGATGCTGGCAAACATTGACAGGCAGAGAGATATCTCTTATAATTTTCACATATGTTGATACTAAAAGTACCGGCTGCGCAAAGCGGTTTATGGGAAAAAATATAGTGTTTGGCAAAAACGACGGAAATGTGTGAAAGGAAAATAAAATGACGGAAAAGAACAAAAACAGACCAATCGGCAGACAAGTCCGAAAAATGATCGCAGCAGCTATGGCAGCAATGCTTGTGTTTACCTATGCAAATGTGGCAGACGTAAATGCAGAAGAAACAGTGCTGGCAGTCAGTGAGAATGCTGTTACAGGGGAAACGGGAGCGGGAGTAGTAGAAGCAGAGAAAAATACAGGTGAGCCAGAAGTAGAAAACGGTGGAGCTGAGAACAGGGAAGCAGAGAACACAGATCTGGATGCAGAAACAGCAGATCCGGACACAGAAACCGCGGACGGAACACACACATATAAAAATGGTTTCTGCACAGACGACGGCTGTGACGCATACGAGCCTGCAGTACTTACAACCGGCAAATATGATATAGATGCCAACGGCGAAATAACGGACAGTGACGAAGCCTACGAAATCGGAAATGCAGGGCAGCTTTACTGGTTTGCCGGGCTTGTAAACGGAACACTGACAGACGGAACCGCGCAGAATCTGAAGGCGAACGCAGTTCTGACAGCAGATATCATTGTGAATAAAGATCTGCTGACAAGCATTAATACAGATAAAGACGGAAATGTTACAAATGGAACGTCCTTCCGGATATGGTTACCTATGGGAAAGATAAATGCTGATAATGGACAACGGATGTTGTACGCAGGCATTTTTGATGGAAAAGAGCATAGTATCAGTGGACTGTATGCGAATATGTATGATGCACCGGTTGAGGATTCGGATTATACCAGTAATAAAAATTGTGCAGGTTTATTTGGGTTTCACGCAGGAGTGACCAGAAACTTGGGAATTATGGATTCGTATATAAGAGGAGAAAGCTGTGTGGCTGGTATCTGTGCTTACAATGATGCAGGAACTATCCAGAACTGTTATAGTACGGCTACAGTATGTGGTGATTCCTATATAGGAGGCATTTGTGGTCGTAGTCGAAGTAATAGTATAATAGAGAACTGTTACAATGCAGGATATATTTATGGAGCTACTAGAAGTATAGGTGGTATCTGTGGAAATAATTATTCAACAATAGAAAACTGTTACAATGTTGGAAACGTTAACGGGAAATTTTATGTTGGCGGAATTGTTGGAGAAAGTTCCGGATTGGGTAATACAATATGGATAAAAGATTGTTACAATAGAGGAAATGTGATAGGGGATACAAAAGACATTGGTGGTATCGGAGGATATATCGGTAGCAGTCTGGTTGAAAATTGCTACAGCCAGGCAACTGTCAGCGGAAATACAAATGTTGGGGGTATTTGTGGTAATAGTAATAAGGTTGACTTTCAGAATGCATACTATGATTCAAATTTGTACACAGGAAATGCGATTGGATATTTAAAAGCTGCAACAATCAAACAGACCGAAGGAAAGTCTTCGCAGGCATTTGAAAGCGGTGAGATCGCATATCTGCTGCAGGCAGGTCGTGAGGAAGCAATCTGGGGACAGACACTCTCCGGAAATGATGTGCAAGCTTATCCGATATTAGGCGGCGCAAAGGTATACCAGAATATCACCTATCAGGACTGCGCAAAAGATGAGGCGCATACAGTTTATACCTATGCAAATGAACAGAAACAGGAAAGTTATGATTATACCTTACAGGAAGTAAAAGCAAAAGAACCAAAGTGTACAGAAGCAGGAAACAAGGCTTATTACAAATGCAGTGTCTGTGGAAAACTTTACACAGATCAGGAAGGAACGAATGAAGTGTCAGCAAACACAGTAGTGGTTCCTGCCAAAGGGCACAGCTTTACATGGATCATTGACAGAGAAGCAACGGAGCAGGCAGAGGGAAGCAGACACGAGGAATGCAGCATTTGTCATGAAAAGAAAGCTGCAGTTGCAATCCCGAAACTGCCATCCAGTACACAGCCAAGCCAGAAGCCAAGTGAATCACCAAGCCAGAAGCCAAGCGAACAGCCAAGCGGATTGCCAAGCCAGAAGCCAAGTGAATCGCCAAGCCAGCAGCCGGGGCAGGATATAAAAGTACCTGCAAAGGGCACAAAGCTGACAGCGAAAGGTGCCAGCTATCAGGTAACAAGCGCTGCAGAAAAGAATCCTACGGTTGTATACAAAGGCAGCAAAAAGCAGAAAGCTTCCGTGACGATCCCTGACACTGTTACAATTGATAAGGTGACTTATAAGGTAACTTCGATCGCAGCAAATGCATTTAAAAATAATAAGAAGCTGAAAAAAGTTGTGATTGGAAAGAATGTCACAATGATCGGTAAAAAGGCATTCTATGGCTGCAGTAAATTAAAGAAGATCACGGTGAAAACAACAAAGCTGACCAAGAAAAATGTTGGCAGACAGGCATTCAAAGGGATTCATAAAAAAGCAGCCTTCAAAGTACCAAAGAAAAAGATAAGCAGCTATCGTAAAGTGTTTAGAGCCAGAGGTGCAGCAAAAACGACGAAAGTTACAAAATAAAGCAGAAAAGGTGTTTGCGGTGCAGACACCTTTCTGTTTGCCTAAAATTGTATACACGTATCCTTGACGAAATGCTATCTCATACATTATAATAGGTAACAGTTTTGTACTTTACCGTAGCAAAGAGTAGTCAAAACAATCGAAATTCTTACATATGGGAGGAGAACATGAGTAATACATTAGGTTGGATCATTGTAGCGTTTGTACTCTATCTTCTGGGCATGGTAGCAGTCGGAGCTGCTTACGCAAAGAAGAACAGCAGTGCAGAAGATTATTTTCTGGGAGGCAGAAGTCTTGGAGGCTTTGTGGCAGCGCTTTCCGCACAGGCATCGGATATGAGCGGATGGCTTCTGATGGGGCTTCCGGGCGGCGTATATGCGCTGGGAACAGGACAGTCGTGGATCGCGATCGGTCTTTTCCTCGGAACGGTTGTAAACTGGCTGGTTATTTCAGGACCGCTTCGCCGTTATACGATCCGGGCGAACAATTCCCTGACACTGCCTACTTACTTTGAGAACAGATTCCATGATAAGAAGAAAGTGCTTCTGCTGATCTCTTCGATCACGATTGTTATTTTCTTCCTTGTTTATACCGCATCAGCACTGGCATCCGGTGGTAAGCTTTTCAATTCCGTATTTGGTGTAGATTACCGCATTGCACTGACGATCGGTGCACTTGTTATTCTGGTATACACATTCCTTGGCGGGTTCATGGCAGTCTGTGTGACAGACTTTATCCAGGGAACACTGATGCTGATCGGCCTTCTGATCGTTCCGATCATGGCATATGGGATCATTGGCGGCAACCTTTCCGCAGCACTGGATGCGCAGGGCGTTGCGGGCGGCTCTTCCGCATTCCTGAGCCTTGTCAGAAATGGAGATAAGACATATTCAGCAATTGATATCATTTCACAGCTTGCATGGGGACTCGGTTATTGTGGTATGCCACATATCCTTGTACGTTTCATGGCAGTCCGCGATGAAAAAGAATTAAAAAAATCCAAAACAGTAGCGATCATCTGGGTTGCACTTTCCCTGTTCTTTGCATGCTTCATCGGTGTAGTCGGCAGAGCATTCCTGACAACTCCACTGGAAGGCGGCGATACAGAAAAAGTATTTATTAAGATGATCCTGCAGCTCTTTACGGAAAACTATTATCTGCCGGTGGTCGGTGGTATCTTCTTATGCGGTATTCTGGCTGCGATCATGTCAACAGCAGATTCCCAGCTCCTTGTCAGTGCTTCTTCCGTAGCGGAAGACATCTACAAGGGTGTATTTAAAAAGGATGCGGATGATAAGACAGTTCTGAATATCAGCCGTATCACAGTACTAGTCATTGCAGTACTTGCTTACTTGATCGCACTTGATCCGAACAGCTCCATCATGGGACTTGTATCCAACGCATGGGCAGGCTTCGGTGCAGCCTTCGGACCGCTTGTCGTATTATCCCTGTTCTGGAAACGTACCAATCTGCAGGGTGCAGTTGCAGGTGTTTTATCCGGCGCGATCACTGTTATCGTATGGGACTACTTAAAGATCGTCTCTACTGTAGATGAAGCAGGTAATGCGATCCGCGTAACGATCGGCGACTACACAGGTCTTTATTCCCTGTTGGTCGGTTTCATTATCAGCCTGATCTGCATCGTCGTTGTCAGCCTTCTGACACCGGCTCCTGACGCAGAAATCCTCCAGGAGTTCGACGATGTAAAAAACAAACGCGTATAAACATTCTATTATATATAGAAGAAACACAACACATTACCATAGAAGTGTAATGCAATTACCCAATATATAATCTATATACATCAGCTATATATAATATAGAAGGTCCCCATCAGGGATATATATGCATACCAAGAAAGAACTGCCCTGTATCATAAGCAATCGATAGCGCAGATGACTGAGATTTATCGGTCACTTTACCGGAGCGAGCGATCACGACGCTTCTATGTGACGGGAGCCCGGTAAAATGTGACCGAGATAAATCGCAGGAGAATCAAGCGTGATTGCATTGATACAGGACAGTTCTTTCGTATTTCCTACCATATATACCCCCAAAATTGCTTTGTACGAAAAAAAATACAAAAAAAATACAATTTCGCAAAAAAAATACTTGCAATCCCATAGACCCTGGTTTATACTCAATATTGCTGTGGCATGATAGCTATGAAGCGTGAGGTTGCTGCATTCTATGCAGGTTTTCCGTGGAGCGAATGTCAAGTTAGGAAACTGACGACAAGTCACTGTACCAAATATGGAGTCTGCCAAAGAGCAGAAACGACGTGTGAGTCCAGGACACACACGGGAGAGTGTACAGTCACCGCTTGTCGTACTTAAGAAACAAAAGTGCGAAAAGGAGGCGACTTTTTTTATGGCAAATCAACAGGTAATGAGAATTACATTGAAAGCCTACGATCATCAATTAGTTGATGCATCTGCAAAAAAAATCATCGAAACAGTTAAGAAGAACGGATCTCAGGTAAGTGGACCTGTACCGCTTCCTACTAAAAAGGAAGTAGTTACAATCCTTCGTGCAGTTCACAAGTACAAAGATTCCCGTGAACAGTTCGAACAGAGAACACATAAGAGACTGATCGATGTAATTGCACCAACACAGAAAACAGTTGATGCACTGCAGAGACTTGAGATGCCGGCAGGTGTGTACATCGGCATCAAGATGAAAAACAACTAGTCAAACCAAACAGATTAGATCCTTTATGAAAGGTTGATATAGAAGTAACAAAATGTTCCACTTATATTTACCGATTACCCGGATCTAGAATGAACGACGAGGCGGGAGCCGATGACTCGTTCCGCTGTAGAAACAAGGAGGTAACAGAATGAAGAAAGCTATTTTAGCAACAAAAGTCGGAATGACTCAAATCTTCAATGAAGACGGTTCTTTAATTCCTGTAACCGTACTTCAGGCAGGACCTTGTGTAGTAACCCAGATCAAAACAGTTGAGAATGACGGTTACAGCGCAGTTCAGGTCGGCTTTGTAGACAAGAAAGACAAGATTGTCAACAAAGACAAAGCAGGAAAGAAAGAAGTAATCCACAGAAACGGCACAACAAAGGCTGAAAAAGGACACTTCGAAAAAGCTGGAGTTTCTTCCAAGAGATTTGTAAGAGAATTCAAGTTTGAAAACGCAGATGAGTATGCACTTGCACAGGAAATCAAAGCTGATATCTTTGCTGAAGGTGATAAGATCGATGCTACTGCAACTTCAAAGGGTAAAGGATTCCAGGGCGCAATCAAGAGACATGGTCAGCACAGAGGACCTATGGCACATGGTTCTAAATTCCATCGTCATCAGGGTTCCAATGGTTCCGCAACAACTCCGGGCCGCGTATTCAAGGGCAAAGGCATGCCGGGTCAGATGGGTAACAAGAAGATTACCACTCAGAACCTCGAGATTGTCAAGGTTGATGTTGAAAACAACCTGATCCTTGTTAAGGGTGCTGTACCGGGACCGAAGAAGTCCTTAGTAACATTAAAGGAAACAGTAAAGGCTTGCAAATAAGCTTTTACAGGAAAGGAGGAAACAGAAATGGCAAACGTATCCGTATACAATATGGAAGGTAAAGAAGTTGGCACAATCGAGCTGAACGACGCTGTATTCGGCGTTGAAGTGAACGAGCATCTCGTACACATGGCTGTTGTTGCACAGCTTGCAAATAAACGTCAGGGAACACAGAAAGCAAAAACACGTTCTGAAGTTTCTGGTGGTGGAAGAAAACCATGGAGACAGAAAGGAACCGGTCATGCAAGACAGGGATCTACAAGAGCTCCACAGTGGACAGGCGGCGGAGTTGTATTCGCACCAGTTCCGAGAGATTATTCTTTCAAAATGAATAAGAGAGAGAAGAGAGCAGCTCTGAAATCTGCACTCACATCAAGAGTCGAAGAAAACAAATTCATCGTAATCGATGAGATCAACTTCGAAGAAGCAAAGACAAAGAACTTTGCAAACATTCTTAAGAATTTAGATGTATCTAAAGCATTAGTAGTATTAGAGGATGACAACAAGAACGCAGAGCTTTCAGCAAGAAACATCGCTGATGTTAAGACTGCAAAGACTAATACAATCAATGTGTACGATATCTTAAAATACAACACAGTAATCACAACAAAAGCTGTTGTTGCTAAAATCGAGGAGGTGTACGCATAATGGCAAATGTTCAGTATTATGATGTAATCCTTAAACCTGTAGTAACAGAAAAGAGTATGGAACTTATGGGAGAAAAGAAATACACTTTCTTGGTACACCCAGAAGCAACAAAATCTCAGATTAAAGAAGCTGTTGAAAAAATGTTTACCGGAACAAAAGTAGAGAAAGTAAACACAATGAATAACGACGGAAAGAAGAAAAGAGTTCGTGGAACTTACAACTTCGGAAAAACAGCTAAAACTAAAAAAGCAATCGTAAAACTTACAGAAGATAGCGCAGATATCGAAATCTTCCAGGGATTATAAGATTGCAAAGCATACGGACAGAAACCGTGACAATAAACAATTGAAAGGAGATTTATCATGGGAATTAAAACATACCGCCCATATACACCTTCCAGAAGACATATGACCGGTTCTGATTTTTCAGAGATCACAAAGAAAACTCCTGAGAAATCTCTCACTTATTCTTTAAAGAAAAATTCCGGCCGTAACAACCAGGGTAAAATCACAGTTAGACATCGTGGCGGCGGTGCTAAGAAGAAATATAGATTAATCGATTTCAAGAGAAATAAAGATGGTATTCCAGCAAAAGTTGTTGCTATCGAATACGATCCAAACAGAACAGCAAACATTGCTTTAATCTGTTACGTAGATGGACAGAAGTCCTACATTATTGCACCTAATAAATTAGAGGTTGGCACAACAATCATGAACGGTCCAGACGCTGAAATTCATATTGGAAACTGCCTTCCACTTGAGAATATCCCAGTTGGTACAGAAATTCACAACATTGAGATGCATCCTGGAAAAGGAGCTCAGTTAGTTCGTTCCGCTGGTAACTCCGCACAGCTTATGGCTAAGGAAGGAAAATATGCAACATTAAGACTTCCATCCGGAG
>ERZ827088.1982-NODE-1982-length-22944-cov-3.615623_pt1 | contig 22944 bp, 16 predicted proteins | sample MGYA00519922_ERZ827088 | MGnify/ENA primary metagenome ERZ827088 (study PRJEB31778, sample SAMEA3449254) | human gut metagenome | biome: human gut; feature: human-associated habitat; material: faeces | place: United Kingdom | collected 2010/2012 ...
TGGTAACGGTGCGAAGAATCTATGGGGACTGGGCGCGAAGTGTCAATGGATGGAATCGAGCAACTTTGCTTCGAAATTCCATCGTTCCGATCCAGCAGTTCGCCTATACCCAGGGTAAGAATGCGACGGATTCGGCGATGATTATTGATGCGATGGATCTGCTCTATACTGGAAATCTGGATGGATTCTGCCTGGTGTCGAGTGACAGTGATTTTACCCGGCTGGCAGAGCGTCTGCGAGAGGCTGGTAAGGAAGTAGTCGGCATGGGTGAGAACAAGACGCCGGAAGCATTTGTCAAGGCGTGTACGAGCTTCAAAATGCTGGATGCGCTCATTCGCGAAGATATCTCACAGGTCACGGATGAGAAAAATGTTGCGAAAGTATCAACCGAGAAAAATGAAAACAGCTCGAATATTACAAGCATTAAGTCTATTCAGAAGGTAATCTATGATATCATTGATGGCAATGCTGATAATAATAAACTGACGCATGTCGGCGAGATTGGAAGCAAATTACAGGCACGTTTCTCTGATTTCGATGTGCGGAATTATGGGTACTCGAAGCTTACAACATTTATAAATGAGGCATTTGGTAATTTCGAGGTCATTTCCCAGAATCGTCAGAATTATGTGAAGATTATCGATGATGTTGTACCGAAGAGGGAAATTGAGGAGCAGATTATTCAGATTCTGAAGAAGAATCCACAGAAGAACAGCAATATGGGACTCTTAAACAGTACGTTAAAAAATGAGAACCGGAATTTCAGTATCAAGAAATATGGATACAGCAAATTTTCCAGCTTCCTGAAGAGCTTTGGCTGTTTTAAGATTGATGGAGATAAGGTGTCGCTACAGTAGGCGGGTATATATGAGAGCAGAAGTGAACGATACGGATGAAAGCGAAAAATAAGCATAAGGAGACGACATATGGGCAAATCCGGAATGAACGAAATCGAAGAAGATACAGCAAAAGAGACTGGGATGCAAGAACAGGGCAGGAAGAACAAACACAAAAGGAATAAAGATAAAGGACAGAAGCTTTCTGCCCGCGATGTAACAAAGCTTCTGAAGTGGGTGATCATCTTAGCGGTCGTAGTTATTCTGGTTGTGGTTGGCTATAAGCTTGCAAAGCAGCTTGGATGGTTCGGGTTGAAACCGAAGGTAGAGACGACGATCCTTACAAGCAGCCAGCTAGAACAGGTGTTGCAGATAGATGATTTATCAGTCTGTGAGATTACCTACAACGGTGTGGCAGAGGTGCCGCAGAAGAATCATCCGACGAAGGTTGCCTACTATGTCTCTTATGAGGCTGAAGTGAAGGCAAGTATCAACATGGCAGATATTGATGTTCAGATCGATGACAATGTCGGAGAAGGGCAGGCGAAGAAAATCATTGTGACGCTGCCGCAGTTGCAGGTCAAGCAGATCGATGTCGATATGGCTTCGCTTGACTATATGTTTGTCAAGAAGAGTGCGAACACGGCAGATGTATCCGAGGAAGCGTATGCGGCATGTATCGCGGATGCAGGTTCTGAATGCCGAGGAAATGAAGTGTTCTTACAGATGGCGAAAGAAAATTGTGAGAATACAGTCAAGGCACTGCTCATGCCGATCATAGAGAATCAGGATGAGTCGTATGAACTGGTGATTCAGTAGGGGACGAAGGAGGAGAAACAAATGAAGAAATTAAAAAAATTCGTGGTCCTTTGTCTTGCAGTTATTATGCTGTTCACTGCATGTGGAAAAAAAGGTGAAGAAGTAACGAAAGAATTGAGCATTACGCAGATGCAGACAATCTGTGAGCTGGCAACACTCAAATGTTATTATCATAATGTGGCAAAGCTGACGAAGGAAAAGGAAGTTCTGTGGTGGGATACATCGGCAGAGCTTTGGATCGAGTATTCCGGCATCGTAAAGCTCGGTGTGGACATTGCGAATCTGGATATGCAGGTAGATGGCGATCAGGTAACGATCACGATGTCAAAGGCAGAGGTGCTTAGCTGTCAGGTGGATCAGACGTCGTTAAATGAAGACTCCTATTACACAACCCGTGAAGGACTTGGCGCAGAGAAGATCAATGCGGACGATCAGACGGAAGCAATCAAGACTGCACAGGAAAATATGCTGGAGAATGTCCAGTCGGATGAATCCCTGTTGCAGCAGGCGCAGCAGCGGGCACAGGAGCTGTTAGAGCAGTATGTGAAGAACGTCGGTGATGCGATGGGCAAAACGTATGAAGTGAGTTTTGTGATTGCGGACGAAGCCGGAACTAATACAGTAAGTACAGATGAAAGTGATAATTGATAGGAATGAAAAAGAGCCGTTGCGATTGCAACGGCTCAAGTTCTTTGAGGGGAGGGAGTTTCGATTTATGTTAATCCTCGTCCTCGACATCTCTACGCAGATAAATCAGTTTTCGGAATGCTGGTACGATCTGTGCAGCAACGACTGCTTTCACAAGATCAAGTGCAATAAAAGGAAGAAAACCGGCTACAAAAGCAGCCTTGATACTGCAACCTGATGCGATCATAATCCAGAGAGAACCGACTGCATCAACGAGAACAGCGGATAACATAGCGACAATAGTATAACGGATACGATTGTACTTCTTTCCGCGAAAGATCGGAATCAAAATGGCGATGAAGATAAAGGCGAAGGAAAAACCGCCATATGTGCCAAATAAATATCCCGGACCTGCCTGTCCACCAACGAATACCGGAACACCGACCAGTCCGAGTAACATCCAGATCAGTCCGATGAAGAAGGATTCTGCAAGTGGAAATACAAGTGCAATCAGGGTGATTACAAAATTCAAAAGAGTGATGTGTGTTCCGTTTGGCAGCGGGATGCTGATATAAGCGGATACACACAGGATGGCTGCGAAAAGTGCCATCATGACAATTGAGTAGGTTGAAAATTTGCTTTTTGTTTTTGTGTCCATTTCTTTTTCTCCATAGTTTCTGTTATAATAGCCATGCTATTGTTGAATTCATAGCAGGTACATGATGTAGAATAGCAGATGAAAATAAGAATGTCAACCTAAAATGGATAGAAAAGTTGACATTGTAAACTTTGGGAAATATAATAGGAAACATTGAGTGAGAAAATGAAGAACAAATTTGAAAAAATATTTGAACAACTGGCTGATTTTCATATGCTTGATGGATACGATGGTTGGATGATCGGGGCGTGTGTGTATGCGCAGCGGGGAGCGGAAGGAGAACGCGTATCAGGCACAGAATTTGGCTGTGGGAATGATCTGACAGTAGTTCAAAATCAGAAAATCAAAATTCAAAATTCCTGCAAGTCCGAGATTGTGAAGGAAACTGCAAGCTTTGCGGTTATGCGAAATCAGATGGAAGAGGATGGAATCGTGTATCAACTGGAGTTGCATGTAGTGAAACCGGAGGTGCAGGGGGCAGTTACTAGCAAACAAGCAGGTATGGAAAAAAATATGGCCATGAATGTCGAGAAATCAAAGCTGGAAGAACAGCGGATGAATCTACACCATTCGGTCGGAACGGAAGAAAACGCGGACACAGGCGGGGAAAAAACGTTTTCATTTACGCATTCCGATATCCTTCGATTTGTGGATGCTGTTGGTGATACGAACTCGATTCACCGGACGGCGCATGCAGTTGTGCCGGGGCTTTTGATGGTGGAGAGGATGCTTGATATGTGGATGAAAAAACAGCCGGAAACGGAGACTGATGTAGAGTTGCAGGCGGGAATGAAGAACGAGATGCAGGCAGGAGTGCAGACGGAAACGGAAAATGAGATGCAGACAGACATGCAGAATAGCAGGGAATTTATTTGCAGATTCCGTTTTGAAAAACCCGTATTTGTGGATGAGAAGCTGCAGGTGGAGGCAAGAACCGAACGCGGAAAGCAGATCTATGAATGTAAACGAGAGGATAGGGAAATCGTATGGAACATGCGTATATTATAGACGGACGCCGCAGCTATATCGGTGTCGAAAATGGAATGTATAAACATCTGCCAGCCGAGGTGCTTGCGGCGGAGGTACTCTGTGCGCTTGTACCGGAAGATGTACGTCAGACTGTCGATGAGGTGATTGTCGGAAATGGAGTTGGAGCCAGTGGAAATATTGGCAGACTGGCAACGCTTACGGCACATTTCCCACAGGCGGTTCCCGCGTACACAGTGGATATGCAGTGTGGATCGGGATTGGAAGCACTGACGATTGCCGCGGCGAAGATCCGAAGTGGACAGGCAGATCTGATTGTGGCAGGTGGCGTGGATAGTTCGTCAACGGCACCGCGACGTGCGTATAACCGGAATCATCCGGACTATGAACGCTATGGAGGCGAGGAATCCTTTTATTCCGTCGCAAAATTTGCACCGGGCGAGCATGATCCGTATGCGATGATCCGCGGCGCAGAGCGTGTGGCACTGGATGTGCAGATGACCAGACAGGAATTAAATAAATGGGTATTACGTTCACATTCTCTCGCAAAACAGGCAAGAGAAGCTGGCGTGCTAGAACCATATCTGGTCGGCGTGCAGGGGGCAACTGCAGACGCGGGTATCAGGGATCGCATAAGTGAACGATTCTTAGATAAGCTACCACCGCTTTTGCCGGACGGAGCGATACTAACAGCCGGAAATACATGCTTGATGCATGATGGTGCGGCATTTTTGATGGTGGCATCGGAGCGGTATGTAAAGGAGCATAATCTGACACCGCTTGCGGAAATCGTTGATTCCGTAACGGTTGGCGGGAACCCGGACAAAAGCCCGGAGACAGCAATACTTGCCATTCAGAAATTACTTGCCAAGACGAAACATACGGCGGAAGATATCGCGGTATTTGAATGTAATGAGGCATTTGCAGTAATTGATGAGCTTTTTGCGCGTGCCTATCCGGAAGCAGTTGACCATTACAACCGGTATGGTGGGGCGCTCGCATATGGACATCCATATGGCGCCTCAGGAGGCATCATTACGATACATGCATGCCGGGCGCTGCAGGAGACACCGGGCTATGCAGTATGCAGCATTGCGGCAGCCGGCGGCATCGGACATGCGCTGTTGCTGCGGACGGGAGGAATGTAACATGCAGTATATTGATTATCTGACAAAACAACCATCGGACAAAGACGCAATCATCATCAATGGTGATCGCTATACATACGGAAAGCTCTATGTGCTTGTGCAGGATGCACGCGCGCGCCTTCCGCAGGTTGCAGAAAAACATCTGTATCCGATTCGGGAGACCGGAATCCTGAAACAGTTGGTTTTATTTCTGGCGTGTGCGGGAACAAATCAGGTACCAGTTATCGTGCCGGCGGACAGCAAACTTGAAGTAACAGATCCGCTGTTTGATACGCCCGTGCCGGAGCGCGCGGTAATGGCAGTGATGACATCCGGAACAACCGGGATTCCGAAGATTTTATTCCGAAGCTTTGAAAGTTGGGCGGATTTCTTCGCGATACAGAATGCGGTGTTTGGCGTGGATGCGGACAGCCGGCTGTTCGTACAGGGAAGCCTTGCATTTACCGGGAATCTGAATCTCTATATGGGACAACTTGCGGCAGGCGGCACGCTGATTGCGGAGGATGTATTCCTGCCGGGCAAATGGGAGCAGGTGATGGCGCGCGAAAGAGCGAACGGTATTTACCTGATTCCGTCCAAGTTACTTATGCTGCCTCGCGTATTTAAGGGTGTAAATGCGAATATCCGCACGATCATTTCGGGCTCGCAGAGCCTTGGGCGAAAGGATGCGGAAGTGTTGAAGAAGATATTTCCGAATACGGAGATTACATTATATTACGGTGCGAGCGAGCTGAATTATATCACGTATGTGAAGTCCGCGGACATGACGGAAGAGCGGAACCTGATCGGCAAACCATTTCCGGGAGTGCGGGTGTTCATACAGGATGATGAAATGTACGTGGACAATGCATTTCACGTGGAGAATATTACCGTGCCGTATTCGCTGAAGGATAGCGGGCGGATGGATTTGCAGGGGAATTTCTATTTCCTTGGACGGACGGATGATATCGTTGGCGTGCGTGGACGCAAGGTGTCGATGATGAAGATTGAAAATGCGTTGGAGGAAGTCGCCGGTATCACAGAGGCGGCGGTCGTTCTGCTTCCGAAGGAAAAGGATGCGGACATGCCGGCGGAGATCGTGAGTGCATTTGTGACGGTGGAAGGCACGGACGTGCCAGAGAATCTGCGGCAGCAGTTGAAGGAAAAGTTGGCGGATTTTGAGATTCCGAAGCGTGTGATTGTTCTGGAGGCGTTCCCGAAGAACACAAGTGGGAAAGTGGATAAAGCGCGGTTAAAGAAGATGTGGATAGAGCAAGAGCCACAATAAATTTATTTCACAGTATGGAGGACCGGACGGTGATACGGGCAGAACAGGTAAGATTTCAATATAAAAAGCGCGACGTTGATGGAAACGTGATTGCGACGGAAGAAATCTTAAAGGGTGTAGATCTTACAATTAAAAAGGGCGAATTCATTGCGCTGCTTGGCAGAAATGGTTCCGGCAAGACGACGTTCTCGAAGCAGTTAAATGCAATCCTTCGACCGTCGGAAGGTACGGTGACGGTAGACGAGATGGGAACCAGGGATGCGGAGAAGCTGTACGATATTCGCCAGCACGTCGGTATGGTGTTCCAGAATCCAGACAATCAGATGGTGGCAGCAAATGTGGAAGAAGAGGTTGCATTCGGCCCGGAGAATCTGGGTATGGAGTCAGATACCATCGTGGCACGTGTGAAGCAGGCACTCGAACAGGTGCGGATGTGGAAGCGGAGAAAGACGGCTCCGAATCATCTGTCGGGCGGACAGAAACAGCGGATTGCGATTGCAGGAATTCTTGCGATGCACCCGGATTATATTGTCTTAGATGAACCGACTGCGATGCTTGATCCGAAAGGACGGAAAGAAGTGATGGAAGCGTTACAGCGGTTGAATCAGGAACAGGAAATGACTGTGATTCTGATTACCCACGATATGGAAGAGGCGGCACTTGCGAGCCGGGTGATTCTGCTTGCGGACGGACAGATGCGATTTGATGGAAGGCCAGAGAAATTCTTCGGAGCGGATGCATTGCTTGCGGAGATGGGGATGGAGGCACCGCTTTCTTATCGTGTGAGGAAATTAATAGATAGTGATGTGTTCGAGAAAAAGATTGGAGATGCGAGAGTAGAGGAGGCTACGATTGACAAAAGGGAAAAAGTAGCAGAATATGATAAAACTGGAAGAGAATGGGAAGCAAGCTCTGAGCTGGTAGATAAGAAAAAAAACAAAAAGGCTGAAGCAGAGACAGATGAAAAAAATCAAGATCTCCTCTCCCTGCAACATGTTAGCTATATTTACAGCCCGGGAACAGCGTACGAGAAGGTTGCCTTAGACGACGTGAATCTGTCGCTTGGCAAGGGGGAGATTGTTGGACTTGCCGGACATACCGGTTCTGGTAAATCCACCATGATCCAGCTTTTGAACGGGCTTTTGAAACCGACTGGCGGAACGGTTACATTTGAGGGAAAGGATATTCATGCAAAGGGATATTCCGGGAATTATCTGCGCAGTAAGGTTGGCATGGTGTTCCAATATCCGGAGCATCAGATGATCTGCGATACCGTGTGGGAGGATGTCGCATTTGGACCAGGTAAGCAGGGCTTGACCGGGGAAGCATGCGAGACGCGTGTGGAGGAAGCACTTCGCTTTGTTGATCTGCCAGAGAAATATTATCAAGCATCGCCGTTACAGTTATCAGGCGGACAGAAGCGTCGCGTGGCGATTGCAGGTGTGCTTGCGATGCAGCCGGAATATATCATATTGGACGAGCCGGCAGCGGGATTAGACGCAGCCGGAAAGCGCGAAATATTTGACCGGATCCGGCGGATGAGCCGGGAGCAGGGAATCGGAGTTTTACTTGTCTCGCATAGTATGGAGGACCTGGCGGAATACGCAGACCGGATTATTGTGTTGGACGATGGAAAGAAGATATTGGATGACCGACCGGCGCAGGTATTTGCCAAGCGGGAGACGCTTGCAGACTGTGGACTGGATGTACCGGAAACTGTGAAACTGGCGGACAAATTGCGCGCAAACGGGTACCAAATTCCACAGAATGTGATTCGAGAGAAAGAGCTGCTCGATTATCTTGGTAATTGCACAAACAGTACAGCAGGAAGAAAAAGCGTTGATACTGAGAACAGATTGGATGAAAGGAAGCAGGGAGATAATTTATGATTCGAGATATTACAATTGGACAATATTATCCTTCGGATTCTCCGATTCATCATCTGGACCCGCGTGTCAAGTTATTCGCAACGCTTCTCTATATCATCGGGCTGTTTCTTAGCAAAAGCCTAATTGTATTTGCGGTGGCAGGCGTAGTATTGATTGCATGTATCGTGATATCGAAGGTGCCGTTTCGATATATGATCAAGGGGCTAAAGCCGGTGTGGATATTGCTGGTATTTATCTGTATCGTAAATGTGTTCTTCGGAAAAGGGGAAGTGTTGTATTTTCAGTGGAAGTTTATTCACATCTACCGGGAAGGAATTATGCAGGCGGTTGTCCGTGTCGTGCGGTTGATGGAGCTGATTTTAGGTTCGTCGCTTATGACATACACAACAACGCCGACCGAGCTGACGGACGGCCTGGAGAAAGCATTTCATCCACTTACGAAGATTCATGTACCGGTGCATGAGATTGCACTCATGATGTCGATTACGCTCCGCTTCATTCCGATTCTGATCGAAGAGTTAGACAGGATCATGAAGGCACAGACGGCGCGCGGCGTGGATTTTGAAGCAGGAAATGTATTCCAGAAAGTGAAACGTACTGGACGGATTTTAATGCCGCTTTTTGCATCCGCAGTTGGACGGGCAGGCGATCTGGCACTCGCGATGGAAGCGCGTTGTTATCAGGCGGGCAGACCGAGAACGAAGATGTATCCGCTTCGATATGCACGTGCGGATGGCGTCGTGTATGTGCTGGCAATCGTATATCTGGCAGGGATGATCGTGTTGAAGGTAATGGTTGGATAATATAAAAACCTATTGACAAATAAAATAACGCTGTTATAATAACGGTGTTATGAAAAATAAAACAATATAAATAACAGCAACAACTAACGAAGAGAAGGAGTAGCTCATGCGACGTGAGACAGCCGGTGTGACGGAATCCCTGCTTCAGGCAGCGAAGGAAGAATTCCTTACCTATGGATTCTATGATGCCAGCATGCGGCGGATATCGGCGGCATGCGGAGTCAGTACCAATTCCATATATACCCGGTTTGGCGACAAGAGCGGACTTTTCACCGCAATCGTACAGGAAGCGGCAGATGGTCTGATGGAGATGTATATGCAGAGCATACAGAAGGCAACCGAGTGTCCGGACATGGATCATGCCATCGAGGAGGGCAACGAGGGAACCGATCAGGTATTGGCGTATATCTACCGGTATAAGGAAGAATTTCAGCTTCTGTTCTGCCATTCGGTGGGGACAGAATATGAAGATTACTTTGATAGGCTCGCGGCGATCGAGGAGCAGTATTACAACATATTTGCGAAACAGTATGCAAATGAGAATGCGACCGCGGATGAATTTTTCATCCACGTATTCTGCAGAACCGGCTGGCAGTATATCTACGAGGTGCTGACACACGACAAGCCATACGATGAGGCAGCAGCCTTTATGAAGAATGTACAAATCTTCAATTTCGCAGGTTGGAAATCAGTTTTTGGATTGGAATAACAGGCAGTGCATAGCGATGTGCACTGCCAAAAAAATCAAATATAGGTTAGTAAAAGCTAACTCAAAATAAACGTTCAAGGAGGTTTTGTCATGAAGGCAAAAAAGCAAAGTGCATTGTCAAGACTTATGAAAATTGCCGGGAAGCATAAGTATTTTTCCTATGCATCCTGCGTCCTGGCAGCAATCAGTGCATGGGTTGCGCTGATTCCGTTTTATGATGTGTGGCGCATCATAAAAGAGGTCTTGGAAGTAAGACCGGACTATTCCAAAGCAACACACATCACATCGTATGGATGGCAGGCGGTAGGATTTGCCCTGCTCGCAATGGTGCTTTATATCGGAGCTTTGATGTGCTCCCATAAGGCAGCATTCCGCGTGCAGACAAATATGCGTATCGCGATGATGAACCACATCATGAAGCTTCCACTTGGTTATGTGGAGACAGAGGGAACCGGAAAGATTCGAAAGATCGTTATGGATTCCTCCGCAGCGACAGAGACATTTCTGGCACACAACCTGCCAGATAAGGTCGTATCAAGAGCAACACCGATCGGGCTGCTTGTACTGATGGCAAGCTTTGACTGGCGTCTTGGTCTGATCAGCCTGATTCCTGCCGTATTCGCATTCCTTATCATGGGTACGATGATGATGGGACCGAAGATGGCAGAGGATATGAAGCAGTATCAGAACTCGCTGGAGACAATGTCCTCCGAGGCGGTAGAGTATGTGCGAGGCGTACCGGTCTTAAAGACATTTGGACAGACAATCTTCTCATTCAAACGGTTTAAGGCAGCCATCGATGAATATGAGAAATGGACGATCGATTATACGAAATCCATGATGATTCCGATGATCGGATTTACCGTATTCTGTAATGGTATTTTCGCCGCATTGATCGTAGCCGCTTATACATTAGGTGGAAATACGGTCACAGACAAATTTGTATTGAATCTGATCTTCTACATATTGGTGACTTCGGTACTCACAACAACGCTGATGAAGGTTGCGTATGCAGGCGAATCACAGATGCTTGTCGAGGATGCATTGAACCGGATGGACGAGGTATTAAATGCGAAGGAACTTCCGGAGGCAGCAAATAAGCAGACATCGAAGGATGCATCCATCGCGTTGAAGGACGTGACATTTGCTTATGATGAGGCAAAGGCAAATGCGATCGACGGCATCACGCTTTCCGTCAAGGCAGGTTCCCATATCGCGTTTGTTGGTCCGTCCGGTGGTGGTAAGACGACGCTGGCATCACTGATTGCAAGATTCTGGGATGTCAAGAGTGGCAGCATCGAGATCGGAGGTGTGGATGTGAAGAACATTGACAGCAAGGAGCTGATGAATCAGGTATCATATGTATTTCAGGATAGTAAGCTGCTTAAGACCTCCATTCTGGAAAATGTTCGTATGGGCAGACCGGATGCGACGGACGCCGAGGTAATGGAAGCGCTGGAGAAAGCGCAGTGCAGCGACATCATCGAGAAGCTTCCGGACGGTGTGAACACGGTGATCGGCTCGAAGGGAACGTATGTATCCGGTGGTGAGATGCAGCGTCTGTCGATCGCGCGGGCATTTCTTAAGAATGCGCCAATCCTGATCTTAGATGAGGCGACCGCATTTGCTGATCCGGACAATGAGAGACAGGTGCAGCGCGCATTTGAGAATCTGTCCAAGGATAAGACAGTAATCATGATCGCACATCGTCTGTCGACGGTGACAAATGCGGATCAGATCTACGTATTGAAGGACGGAAAGATTGCAGAGTCCGGTACACATGATGCGCTGGCAGCCAAGGACGGCATCTACACACATATGTGGAACGAATATAACAAGTCCGTGAACTGGCAGGTAGGAAAGGCAGGTGCAACCGCATGATCGAGAAATTGAAACATAAATACGCACTGTCCGAAAACGGTGCAAAGAACATGATAAAAGCGTTTGTGGCAGTCACAATCGCGAACCTTGTGCTGATGCTGCCGGTTGGGCTTCTGTATCAGCTTACCTCGTATCTGCTTGATGGCAAGGTGCCAAAGGGTAAGCTTGGATTCTTCATCGGCGGAATCGTCGTAGTATTTTTACTTGTAGCAGTTACAACTTATTTCCAATATAACGCAACCTTCTTTTCCACCTATGTCGAAAGTGGTGTGCGTAGACGTGCGCTTGCTGAGAAGCTTCGCCGCCTGCCACTTTCCTTCTTCGGAAAGAAGGATCTGTCCGATCTGACGAATACAATCATGTCAGACTGTGCATTGCTCGAGACAGGAAGCTCCCACTGGATTCCGGAGCTGATTGGTTCGATGATCTCCACAACGATTATTGTAATTGGATTGTTGTTCTTCAACTGGAAGATGGCACTTGCCGCTGTATGGGTGATGCCGATTGCATTTATCATCGTACTGACTTCGAGAAAAGGTCTGAAGTCTGTACAGAAGAAGACAATGACATATAAGCTTTCCTGTCTTGATGGAATTCAGGAGGGACTGGAGACGATCCGTGACCTGCGTTCAAACAACATGACAGAGACGTACATGGAAGGCTTGAATAAGAAGATCAAAACCGTAGAGAAAAATGCCATCGTGCTGGAATTTAAGAATGCAGCTTATGTATGTTCCGCACAGATGATCCTGAAGCTCGGCATTGGAACGGTTGCATTGGTTGGTAGTATCCTGCTTGTAAATGGAAAGATCAATGTACTGACATTGTTCGTGTTCCTGCTTGTTGTAACAAGAATGTATGAGCCTTTGCAGATTGCATTGCAGAACCTGTCCGCTCTGATCAGTCTGGAGCCAAGCTGTGAGCGTATGGATGAGATCCTGTCACACGAAGAGCAGACTGGTGCAGAGACACTGACGAACAAGGGCTATGATATCGTATTTGACCACGTTGCATTTGCCTATGACAGTGGCGAGCAGGTGCTCTCCGATGTCAGCTTCACAGCAAAGCAGGGGCAGGTAACAGCCCTGATCGGACCATCCGGTGGTGGTAAGACGACTGTATCGAGACTGGCAGCAAGATTCTGGGATATCCAGAAGGGTACTGTCACGGTCGGAGGCATGGATGTATCGAAGATCGAGCCGGAGAAATTGCTTTCCCTTTATTCCATCGTGTTCCAGGATGTAACACTCTTCAACAACACGGTTATGGAGAACATCCGGATCGGTCGCAAGGATGCAACGGACGAGGAAGTTATGGCAGCAGCCAGGCTTGCAAACTGTACGGACTTTATCGAGAAATTACCGGACAAATGGAACACCATGATCGGGGAAAATGGTTCCGAATTATCCGGTGGTGAGCGGCAGAGAATCTCCATCGCACGTGCATTCTTAAAGGACGCACCAATCATCTTGATGGATGAGGCAACCGCCTCGCTGGATGTGGATAATGAGTCCGTGATTCAGGAGTCCATCTCCAAGCTGATCCGGAACAAGACAGTTCTGATTATTGCACACCGTATGCGTACGGTCGATGGGGTTGACCAGATCATTGTATTAAAGGATGGCGTGGTAGCTGAGCAGGGAACACCGTCAGCGTTGAAGGAGAAGAATGGTATCTATAAGCATATGGTCGATGTGCAGTTAGAGAGCGAACAGTGGAAATATAACCAGGTATAAAACTGCCGGACAGGAACTATGAAGGAGAAGTCCGCAGCGTGGTCGGAAAGAATCGCGTTGCGGGCTTTTGCTATCGTTGTAAAAGTGTGCTAAAATGAGCATTGCGACGGCTGCGCTTGCGCAAGCCGGCATAATGCGAATATACACATGGAGCCGACAGGCGACATGCTAAAATGAGCATTGCGACGGCTGCGCCTGCGCAAGCCGGCATAGTGCGGAAAAACACATATAAAATACAGGAAGAGGAGATAAATACCGGAGATGGAAGTTGTATCAAAAGGCGAATTTAACACCTGGGAACGAGAGAAACAGGTACAGTACATAAAAGACGTGATTGGAGAAGACTGTGTATTTGAGCAGGAGACAGAGGGTCAGAAAAAACTGTTACTCTATGGAAAAGTAAAGATTGAGGAATGGGCAAGCGAGATGGGAACACGTAGAAGTGTACGAATATATCCGTATTCACCATCGAAGGATAAGGTGATCACGCGTGCGCTGCTTGAGGGGATGGAAGGTATCGCCTATCTGGGAAGTACGATAAAAGGAAAAGCTATCCGGTTAGAAGATTCCACAATTTATATATTTGAACTTTGTCTGGAGCATGTCGAAGATGAAGATCGGAGATGGCCGGTTATTTGCCGGTTCTATGATGATTTTGGAAATCTCGAGGCGTTGAACGACCAGATCAATAAGCTTCGTGCGCAGATTGCGGATGCAGAAACGAAGAGCCAGGAGCTTACAACGAAGCTGCAAGAGCAACAAACGAACTTCCAGCGGATTGAGGCTGCGATGGAGAAAAGACGGCACGATCTGGATCTGGAATATGAGCAGAAGAAAGCGGAAGCACAGGGCAACTATGAGAAGCTTGCCGCATCCCTGGAACAAAAGGTTCAGGCGATGCAGCGGATCGCCAGAAAGTATGGTCTGCCAATGGAGGAAATATTACCAGAGGAAACAGAGAAAGAAGCGGTTGTCAGCCTGGGAGCAAAAGAACTTACTGATTATGTCTGGAGCTATCTGTGGCAGAGAAAGAGACTGCAGTATGACCGGTCTGTGGTTGCACGGTTTCTTGATAGTCTGCACACGGAACAGCTTACGATCCTTTGGGGAGAACCAGGCTCCGGAAAGACGTCTCTTCCGCAGGCAGTTGCGGAGGCAATCGGGGCAGAGTGCAGACCAGTTGCAGTTCAGCCTAGCTGGTCGGACAACCATGATCTGTTAGGGTATTACAATGCGCTGGAAGACCGGTATATTTCGACACCATTTCTGGAGAGTCTGGTCGAGGCGAACCAGCATCCCGACAAATTGTATCTTGTTGTTTTGGATGAAATGAATCTTGCGCATGTGGAGTACTATTTCTCAGAAGTGTTAAGCGCGATGACGCGGGATGACCGGACACTGACTTTGTATGGACAGACACAGAATGCGAATCTCATGCGTCTGCTGGAGCTTGATGAGCAGGGTATTACAGCCGAAAACTGCAAAGAGGCGAAGGATATCTGCATGAAACAGTTATATCCGGGGAAGTTTCGGATTCCAGATAATGTGCGCTTTATTGGAACCATCAATATGGATGAGACAACCAAGAGTTTAAGCCCGAAAGTGGTAGATAGAAGCTATGCGATTCGTGTAGGAGTATTGCAAAATCAGGAAAAAGAAAAATTGCAGGCTGAAGTGGATGCACTTCCGAAACAGGAAATATGTACAATTTCGGTAGATAGTTTCCTGCCTCTGAATCCAACTTCTTTGTCAGAGGACGAGAAACTGGGAATTGTGTCAAAGAGGAAGGAAGTTCAGGAAATAATTGACTTGTTCCAGGATATCTGTACGATATCCAATCGGTTTTATCATTATATGGATCAGATTCTTTGTTGGAATCCGAATGTGGATATCGATTGGTTGATCTTCGACAAGATATTATCTGCGGTTCGGATTGACAGGAACAATGTGAAGGAAGCTGAGAAACTGGTAGTGGAGCTTGAGACTAGGGAATATCCGTCTGCGAAGGAAAAACTTCTTGCGATGATTGCAGATGTAAATGGCGAGCTGGTTGAAGAAAGCTATTACTGGAGATAAGACATGATAGAAATCAAACTTGGAAATGCACAATATAATTTTCGCGCAATGGATAAGAAGGGCATCGCTCCAATCCGTCGGGTACGATTTTCAGAGTTCAATGAAAAACAGAAGATTGCATTAGAGGAGCTTGGCGTACAGCTTGGACCTTTTCAGCCAGGTGAGGAGACGAAGGTTGTTTTGTGTTCCCATCTGCGTACAAAGAAGCGGGATGGTGAGGATGCAGAATGGCTTTATGAGAATGCAGATCTTATTATATGCGTGACGAAGGAAGATCGGGAACGTGTGTCTGCGGTAATGCTTGGCGAGGAGACGGCATACCAGAAATTTGAGGATAAAGAGGCGGATTATTATGTTCCTCCAAGACATTGGAAGTCCATAAGAGGCAGATATCAGGATGTAGACAGCAGCCACTATACCGTTGCAGGAACGGAGCGGGTTTATGTCTGTTACAAAAATGGTACGAGGGATACAATCAGGGTCAAAAGTTTGCCGTCGATTGAGGAGCAGGATTATCAGGCGATGATTAATGAGCTGTATGCGATATCAAGTGAATTGCTGATGGATACCGGGTCACATACCAAAGTTTCTATTGAAAATGTTCAGCATAATCAGCTTCGGAACATGCAGAATCTTGTCTCTCAGATTGAGACTACATGGAGGCGGCTGCATGGAAATATGGAGCGGGATCTGACTACGGAATATGTGAAGATGCCGGTTCACCGGATTAAGAATATGACGGTCAAAAGTCTGCTCGAATACCGGTTTACCGGGAATCCGGATGTGCATGCTGTCAAATATAAGGAGACGCGTAATATCTATGAAAACCGGATGATCGTGCAGTTCTTTCATCGGATAGAATCCTATCTGAGACGGCAGAAAGCAAGTGCGTTGCAAAGTATTATGCATGCGGAATTTGGGTATCTGGATGATTTTCAAGAGGAAGACAGCATTTCGGATAAAGAGACGCTGAAGAAAATCAAGAAGGCAATGCGCATTTGGCAGTTTGATACGGTAAAGAGGGAACTGTTCACGAATACGGTCAATGATACAGAGCGGTATCCGATGCAAAATGGCGAGGAAGTCGTTCAAAAAGATGATTTTTTATTTTCACTTGTATGGTGGAAACATCAGCAGGCTCCGGCGTGGAATGTATATCACAAGAACTTTGCGGACACATCTGCAATCCATGATATAGATGGGCAATCGGTATGTCTGACAGATCTCGCTTTGAATAAATATGATATTGCATCCCAATATGCGGTATACAGTGCATTGACCCGGAATCAGGATGAATTCCAGCGAACGGACATCTGGGTGAGGATGAAGAATTATAAGCTGCTTCGATTTTTATACTATGTTGTATCTGAGGCGCGTCGGGATGCGGCAAGCAGAAATTTAAAGAATGGCAGTGACTGGGTACGTTTTGATATAAATGGAAGTGTGGAATTGGTAGATTCTGTCAAATCAGCGCGGATGGACAAACATGAATTACACATATATATTTCCAAGATCAACACGATTACAGTCAGGGAGAAAAATGTAAGGGAAACGATGAGATTTACCTACTCCGAGCAGAAGGATTATCTCGAATATGGACCAGAGATTGCGAAGATGCTGTTAAGGAATCTTGCACAGAAGGAAAGCGGCTGGGGGGCAAATGCTTTATCTATCGGACAAATGGTACTCGCGATCGAGGAAGGGGAGAAGCGGCAGCGCCGACAGGAACAGTCCACGGAACTTATGAAACAGGTGGAACAGGAGTGGAATGTACTGATTCAACGGATGAAGAGACTTTGCAGAGCGAAAGAGCTTTCTCATATCCCGGGAACCCGGGAGAGCCTTCGATGTACAAATATCTTTGCATCAAATCAAAAGTACCATGCCATGTACCAGTTGATGAAACATGCGAGTGAATTTGATCAGGAAATTTATTACAATGAGACCGATGATATTCCAATTCTGAAATTAGAGCAGTTGTATGAACGCTGGTGTTTGGTAAAGCTGGTGCATATCTTTGTGGTTGATTATGGATTCGAATTTTTGGATGATGAGGGGAAAGGGTATGGAGATTCCTCTCAAAAACAATTGTACAAATATATTAATCAACTGTTGAAAAAAGGAGATTTCAAGGATTCGGTGTTCCATCTGAAAGGACATTTGTATGATGCATCCAGAAATATAGAAGCAGATGAGATGCAGGTAGATATCTACTATAACCATGAATTTATTCTTGGCGATACTGTGGACTGGCAGGAAGAGGTTATCCCGGAAGGTGGAAGACCAAAGCAGAAACTGGCACCGGATTTTTATGTGGAAATGACCTATCGCGGACAGACAAAGCATTTTTGCCTTGATGCAAAATACCGATCACGGAATAGCTTAACTGAAGAGGATGGAACCAGACGCTGGTATTCTGATCTTATGACAGTCGCTTTGCAGAAATACATTGTGGAACTGTCACAGGTACAGCCAATCGATGGTTCATTTATTCTCCATAGCAATGCATATAGTTGTACCGACAAATGGGAGTATCGGGATCGAAATCCACACGCCTATTGTGGACAGAGTCTGGATTCCCTGTGGCAGGAATACAATGCATATCTGAAAGGAAAAACCGCTGATGACAGAGATTTGTTGATATCAGAGCGTGCACGGAAGTTTTTCACGGAAAATGCGCAGAAAAATCCAGATCAGCAGGCTGCAAACCCAAAGAAAGAGGAGTATCACTATGTGAATGATAACCGAATCGGGTCTTATTATCTTCTCCCTGGAAAAGATATTTACCTGCGTGTCTGGATCACGATGGTCATGGAGCATTATTTTGGAATCTATGATGCTATGTGCTGGGACTGTGGACATAAAGTAAAGGTGGAGAATATTGAGACGATGGTTTCAGGAGGCGCGAATATGGATCACTATGTGGTGACCTGTCCTGCGTGTGGAACGGCATGGGTGCGGAATTTCTGTTCCAATGAAACCTGCCGGAGACCAATCGGAAAACATATTATCAATTATTATGGAATGGCAGCAGGAAATAATAAATGGAATCGAGTGTGCCCGGAATGCCATGCAGGGTGGAGATTAATCGCGCGATAATTTGTTTGTGTAAGTCATAACCACATCTGGGAAGACTGTAGATTAAAGAAAAGTGGAGGAACGTTTACATGCGTTATTACATTGCAGACCTGCATTTCTGCCATGAAAATCTAAATACCCGTATGGATTGTCGTGGATTTGAGAGCGGCGAAGCCATGAATGAATATATGATCGCACAGTGGAACTCGCGTGTGCGTAAACGCGATGAGGTTGTGATCTTGGGAGATTTCTGTATTTCGAAAAAGGGTGAAGCAGCAAATGCCATTCTGGAGAGGCTGAATGGCAGGAAGTATCTGATCATCGGAAATCACGATTATTTTATTGCAAACAAACAATTTGATCCATCGCATTTTGAATGGATCACACATTATAGAGAAATCAATGATAACAACCGCAAGGTAATCCTGTGCCATTATCCGGTTATGTGCTACAACGGGCAGTATCGTCGGAATGCTAAGGGAGAACCGAAGACATACATGCTGTATGGACATGTGCATGACACATATGACGAGTATCTGATCGATGATTTTCAACGCCAGACGCGTGCATCTACGCGCCCGGTGCTAGGAAAATCTGGCGAGGAAGAAATGGTTTCCATTCCCTGCCAGATGATCAACTGTTTCTGTATGTTCTCAGATTATGTCCCGCTCACGCTCGATGAATGGATCGAAGTGGATCGCAAGCGGCGGGCAAGCATGAAGCGGGAGAGCGATTGTTAAGAATTTTTTCCCGGCGTCGAATCAATCCGGCTGTACCGGAAGTCGCAGTGAGTTGCACCTTCTGCGATCGTCTGTGTCCGGACTAAGCGCATGTGCATCATGTCGGCAAGCACATAGTCCATGCGGCAGAGATATCTGGCGAGTTCGAAACATCCCTCATCCCGGCACAGACTGCAGATGCCGCATGTATGATAATCGTAGCCAAGCTCGAAATCATCATTCGCGCCGCCTTCTAAGATGTCAACGACCCAGTCATTTTCGTATTTGTGTTTATGGGAGTCGGCAGACCACTTTTTCCGGGCTGGAAGCTTCTTCGCATCGAGATAGCTGTCTGCATTTCCCATGACCTTGTGGAACAACTGATTAGCGGAGAGGCCGTCCTTATACAGGGCATAACATTCCTCCGGGGATAAGGTTGTGTTCCGGTTTAATGCGATGAAATATGCGCCCATGCAGTAGGAACTCATCAGCCGTGATTTGCCGATATCCTTAGCGCGCGTTAGGATGGCACGGTATTCCTGTTTGATTGTCTTGCTGTCAATCTGCAAATGCTGCCTTTTTGCCTGCTTCATGCAGGAGCTGTGATAAAAATATCCAAATAATTTCTGTGAGAATCCGTACTTCAACTAAATCATCCTTTCTTGGCAAAATCTATCTCAATGATCTGGCACATCTTGGACTTGCAATCCAAGTGTCGCTTCGATGCCGTGCATCAGCACATCCATCGCCTCTAAAAATGCCTGCTTCATTTCTTCGGTGAAGCCGTCCTTGCAGGCATCATCGGCGATCATCTCGCAAATCATCGAGAACTCAGACAACGACAGCATGTAACATGTTTTCTCAGATAGTTGATTCTTCGCAAGTCCACGCACATATAATTCATGATAAAAGCGCGTTGCGAATTCGTTGCATCGCGCGATATAAACTTTGCGGTAGTTCCGGATATAGGTGCCGGAATCGTTCTTTAACAGCATGTGGAAGAGCTGCATATCGTCCTCTAACAGCTCGAAAGTCCGGATGGATATGCGGGAATAGAATACCTGCATCAGCTGCTCGTCGGACATCGCCGAAAAGTCAATATCCAGCATGGACTCACTCAGTGCCATCAGCTTATTTCCGCTCTCTGCGAATATCTCACCGAACATTTCTTCCTTCCCTGAAAAATGCTTGTATATCGCACCAGGCGTAATGCCTGCCCGCGCAGCGATCTTTCGCATGGATGCTTCCTGATAGCCACATTCCAAGAAAATCTCTTTCGCACTTTGTAAAATTGTCGCTCTGGTCGCTTTTGTGCTCTCGCGCATAATTGTACTCCTTTGGTAAACACTGTTTACTTTATAGCACAGGAGACGGGGAAATGCAAGGGGGAATGTTGAGGTGAAGGAAAATAATCAATTCTATTAAATTCAAAATCAAAAATTTTATTTTTATCATCCGCACAATTATGATAGAATTAAGCGTAAGTAAATTATAACAGAAGCGACGAATGAGGGAGGATATAGAAATGGCAGAAGGAAAAGATTTATTGCAGGTACTATGGAGTGGGGCAGATGTACTGCGTGGAAAGATGGACGCCAATGAGTACAAGACATACTTGCTTGGATTGGTTTTCTATAAATACTTATCAGATTCGTATCTATCAAAAGTGTATGATCTGCTGAATGATGCAAAGCCGGATAGTCTGGAAGAGGCACAGACAGCTTACGAAGAAATTATGGAAAGCGAAGATGCAGAGGAGCTGCTGGAGGAACTGAAAGAATCTTTGCATTATACATTAGATCCGGACATGACTTATGTCAGCATCTTAAAGGATGCGAAAAACAACGCATTCAATCGAGAGAAATTACAGGCAGCATTTAACCGGATTGAAGAGTCGGATGAATTGTTTCATGGACTATTTGCAGATGTAGATCTGTATTCAAATCGATTGGGAACCGGAGACCAGAAGCAGAGCGCGACGATCGCAGAAGTAATTAAGGTGTTGGACGATGCAGATCTGATTCATACCGAGGGCGATGTACTGGGAAATGCATATGAATATCTGATCGGTCAGTTTGCTTCGGAAACGGGAAAGAAAGCAGGAGAATTCTATACACCACATGGACCGGCGCAGATCTTATGTCGGATCGCGATGACCGGACAGGAAAATAAAAAAGGATTGCAGGTATATGATCCGTGTATGGGTTCCGGTTCATTGATGCTTAGCTGTAGAAATTATTCCACAGAACCAGACTTTATCAAATATTACGGACAGGAACTGATGCCATCCACTTACAACCTTGCTCGTATGAATATGTTCCTGCATGGCGTACTGCCGGAGAATCAGCATCTGCGAAATGGAGATACCCTGGATGCAGATTGGCCAACCGATGAAGAAACCGAGTTTGATGCAGTTACGATGAATCCACCGTATTCTGCAAATTGGTCGGCGGCAGAAGGATTCAAACAGGATGAGCGATTTATGGATTACGGTGGAAAGCTGGCACCGAAATCAAAGGCAGATTATGCATTTTTGTTACATGGTTTCTATCATCTGAAACAGACAGGAACTATGGCGATTGTGTTGCCGCATGGTGTGTTGTTCCGTGGGGCAGCAGAGGGAAGCATAAGGAAGACCTTGCTGGAAAATGGTTCGATCTATGCTGTGATTGGTCTGCCATCAAACATGTTCTACAATACGTCGATTCCTACCTGTATTATCGTGCTGAAGAAGCACCGCGAAGGGCGCGATGTGTTATTTATCGATGCATCCAAATTGTTCGAAAAAGAGAAAAAGCAAAATGTGATGAAAGAGGAACATATCGATCATGTTCTGGAATTATACAATAATCGTAAGACGGTGGAGAAAGAAGCATATCTCGCGTCTTATGATGATATTGTGGCAAACGATTTCAATTTGAATATTCCAAGATATGTAGATACAACGGAAGAAGACGAAGAAATCGACTTAAATGCATTGACACAGAGTATGCGCGAGACAGATAAGCAGATCAAAGAGGAAAATGCAGCGTTAGTCGGAATGATGAAAGAACTGACCTTCCAGGATGATGCGACGAAAGAGGCTGTCGAGGCGTTTATTCGTGTGCTTGAGGAGGTGTAAGATATGAATACACCGAAGATTCGATTTAAGGGATTCACAGACGATTGGGAACAGCGTAAGTTGGGGGATGTACTAATTTGTTTGCAGAACAATACATTTTCCAGAGCAGACTTGTCAAATGAAACAGGTGTTGCAAAGAATGTTCACTATGGAGATGTTCTTGTTAAGTTTGGTGAAGTTTTGGATGTAAGTAAAGAGCAACTTCCAATGATTTCAGATGAAAGGGTTTTGATTAAATATAAAGCTTCATTTTTGCAGAATGGAGACGTAATTGTAGCTGATACAGCAGAGGATTCAACTGTCGGAAAATGTAGTGAAATAGCGGGATTGAATAATGAGATCGTGTTATCTGGATTGCATACTATTCCATATAGACCAAAAGAAAAATTTGCATCTGGATATTTGGGATATTACCTTAATTCCGATTCATATCATAATCAGTTGATACCTTTAATGCAGGGAATAAAAGTTACTTCAATTTCAAAATCTGCTTTGCGGGATACAGATATTATCTATCCTAAATCAAAGGAAGAACAGGCTAAGATTGGAAACTATTTTCAGTCTCTCGATCACCTCATCACTCTTCATCA
>ERZ827088.1984-NODE-1984-length-22928-cov-4.877760_pt1 | contig 22928 bp, 17 predicted proteins | sample MGYA00519922_ERZ827088 | MGnify/ENA primary metagenome ERZ827088 (study PRJEB31778, sample SAMEA3449254) | human gut metagenome | biome: human gut; feature: human-associated habitat; material: faeces | place: United Kingdom | collected 2010/2012 ...
AAGAGCGTTTCGATCTCGCCGCCGGGTAAACGAGCGATAAATCTCAGTCGCCTACGCTATCGATTGCTTGCTATATGATGTTTCTGTTTTTATCTTATGATGTCGGGGACAAAAGCCCCGACTTTGATGCTCATATCGGGGCGGGTCCCAAGGTCTTTCACCCACCTATGAGCAAACTCACATGGTTTTAGACCTTTTGACCCTGGCATCATCTTATAACTGAACCTCAACAAAGATATTGTAGATCGCACGGATCGCTGCATCAAAATCTTCATTTTTCACACCGATAATGATATTCAGCTCGGAAGATCCCTGATCGATCATCTTGACATTGACATTGGCATGTGCCAGTGCGGAGAAGATCCGTCCGGCTGTACCGCGCGTCTGTCTCATACCGCGTCCTACGACTGCGATCAGTGCCAGATCAGACTCCAGATCTATGGAATCCGGATGTGCCATCTTATGGATCGCTGCCAGTACACGCTGCTCTTTTTCCATGAATTCTGACTGGTGTACAAATACGGTCATTGTATCGATACCGGATGGTACATGTTCAAAAGAAATCTCATTTTCTTCAAATGCCTGCAGCACCTTTCTGCCGAAACCGATCTCGGAGTTCATGAGATCCTTTTCAATATTGATGGAACAGAAGCCCTTCTTACCTGCAATACCTGTGATCACGTACTTTGGCTTCTGGCAGGTGCTTTCTACGATCCATGTGCCATTGTCCTTCGGTGCATTTGTATTACGGATGTTGATCGGGATACCTTCCTTACGAACCGGGAAGATCGCATCCTCATGCAGCACGGTAGCACCCATGTAAGAAAGCTCTCTCAGTTCGCGATAGGTAATTGTTTCAATGCCCTTCGGATTATCGATGATACGCGGATCAGCGATCAAAAAGCCTGATACATCTGTCCAGTTTTCATACACATCCACATGTGCAGCCTTAGCCACGATAGAACCTGTGATATCGGAACCGCCTCTGGAGAAGGTCTTTACACTGCCATCCAGCTTTGCGCCGTAGAAGCCCGGAACAACTGCCTTTGGTGTTTCTGACAAACGCGCGGAAAGTACTTCATTTGTGTGATCAGGCATAAAATTGCCTTCTTCATCAAAGAAGATCACTTCTGCTGCATCGATGAATTCATAGCCCAGATAATTTGCCATAATGATACCGTTTAAGAACTCCCCACGGCTTGCTGCATAATCACTGCCCGCTTTCTTTTTAAAGTTCTCACGGATCACTTCAAATTCCTTATCCAGAGAAAGCTTTAATTTCAGTCCGTCGATGATCTCCTGATATCTTGCTTTGATCGCATCCAGTTCTTTATCAAACGCATCATCACTTTCTGCCAGTGCATAGGTATTGTACAGCATATCCGTTACTTTTGTATCTTTGCTGTTTCTCTTACCCGGTGCAGACGGAACCACATAACATCTTGACTTGTCTGCGCGGATGATCTTTCCGACCTTCTCAAACTGCTCTGCACTTGCTAATGAACTACCACCAAATTTTACTACTTTTTTCATTTTCCTACTCCTCGGTATTTATTTTCACTTAGGATCACACGAGCTGTCATGTGTGATTCCATATGTAATCCTGCTTACTCCTCAACACGGATCCGGCTGATGATCTCACCGACCTGTGCACTCTTTTCTTTAAATGCTTTCTCGCTCATAGCCTGTGTAAAGAAGCCCTTTTCTCCTGCGATCTGAGCATCGATCTCTTCCACATCACCAAATACTTCCTTTGCCTTTGCAAAATCAGCATCCTTCACACGGACAAAGAAACGCTTTACGGAATCATCCATGCTGGACAATGTCAGTTCTTCTTTATCCCAGAAACAGAATACTGTCTTGCCAAGATGCTTCACACAGTCAATGATATCGGATACAACCGCGCTTGCTGTCGGAAGCTTACCTGCTCCTGCTCCATAATACATTGTATTCCCCAGTGTATTGCCGTGTACCAGAATACCGTTAAATACGTCATTTACAAAATAAAGCGGGTTCTGGTCATTGATCATGCAAGGTGTTACCATGGCAAAATATTTGCCGTCCACTTCCTTGCTCATGGCAAGCAGCTTGATCGTATAGCCTGCCTTTTTTGCATATGCAAAATCATTTGTAGTGATCTTTGTAATACCCTCTGTATAAATATGCTCAAAATTTACATTTTTACCATAGATCAGAGAAGAAAGAATGGCGATCTTACGACATGCATCATAACCTTCCACATCTGCTTCCGGATTGCGCTCCGCATAGCCTTTGTCCTGTGCTTCCTTCAGTACTGTATCAAAATCTGATCCTTCCTTTTCCATCTTTGTCAGGATATAGTTTGTTGTACCATTTAAAATACCGGTGATACCGTCTACACGTTCCGGTGTCAGAGAAGCATTTAACGGACGGATGATCGGAATACCGCCGCCGACACTTGCTTCAAACATATAGTTGCATTTGTTAGCGCGCGCTAACTCAATTAGTTCTGCACCATGCTTTGCAACAAGCTCTTTATTGGATGTACATACGCTCTTACCTGCACTGAGTGCTCTCTTTGTAAAGGTATAGGCCGGTTCCACTCCGCCCATTGCTTCTGCAATCACAAGCACCTCAGGATCGTTTAAAATAATCTCAACATCATGTACAACAAGATTCTCATAAGGATCTCCCGGGAAATCACGCAGATCCAAGATATATTTGACATCAATCTCATCTCCGGCTTTCTTATTTACCATATCCTGATTTGTTTTGATTACCTCAACGATACCGCTTCCTACTGTACCATATCCTAATACTGCTACTTTTACCATTTTCTTTACTCCTTAGCTATGATTTTCACGTAATGTACGCCTTTTTGTTTTTCCATCTCATCGACCATCAGGGATACATCCGCCGTTGTCGGCAATATCTGTACACTGATCGTCAGGGAGGCAACTCCGTTGATCGGAATACTCTGATGGATGGTTAATATATTTGCTCCGAATGTAGCTATGATCTTGAGCACATCCGATAACAATCCCGGTTCATCATCCATTTGGAAGGTCAGCGTGATCGTTCTGCCCGCCGCCGTATCGTGGAATGGGAAAATATCGTCCTTGTACTTATAAAAAGAACTGCGGCTGATCCCCACCCGTTCTGTTGCTTCCTGCACGGAAACAGCACGTTCGGACTCTATCAGCCTCTTAGCTTCCACAACCTTTAACAATACTTCCGGTAATGCTTTCTGCTTTACCACAAAATAGCCGGTAGACTGCTCCATTTCTTTCACGCTCCATTCTTCCGAATGTTTTTGTACGGCGTACAACTGTATGCCGCCGAGAGATATCATAGCATATCCCCCAGTTGTACGCAAGTCCCTATTTTTTGAAAGTCTTTTTTCTCCCAATAAAGAAGGGGTTCTATCTTTTCATTCGAAAATCCTTCTGCCCGCAACAGAGACGAGATACGCTTCGCGAATCTCGCTCTGATCAGCGGTCGTCGAATGTCTGCCCATGCAAGCATGGCATTCATTCTCCTCGTCGCCATGACACAAAACGGGCAATGTATATGATACACTGCCCGTTCTAAGTCTCTGTCTGATTTTCACTCTGATTCATTTTACGCCTCTTTGATCAGATTCTTTCACCAAAGCTCTTATAATATTCACCAAAGAACTCATTGATTTTACCCATAATCTTTTTCATAACACTCACCATAACCTTTCTACATTTTGAAATTGATCAGTTACTTTAGAGGTCCGGCCTGACTTCCTTTTGATGATTATAATGTATCATACAGGCTCTATAATGTGAAATACATATTATAAATATATTATGATACTTTTCGAGTATAGTGAATACAAATCATGTTTCATCTGTATTTTCACTGCCTTCCCGAATAAAAGAAAGAAATTCCTGCGCCACATGGGAAAGCGTGTGATCCTTTTTCCAAATGAGAGCATAGGATGCATACGCATCCGGATGCTCTATTTTACGGATGCAGACTTCCTTGTTCTTTGCCATTGCGGAAATAGAAGCCGGATAAATGGAAATCCCGACACCGTGCAGGCTCAGCTCATATGCATTCATCATATGTGCGATCCTGCCGCGGATCGCAGGTGTCTGACCGGTATTGGAAAACCATTTGTCAATCTCACTTTTTCTGGATTCCCTGGAAGGGATCAACAGCGGATACGGCAGAAGATCATCCGGCTTTACCGGATCATTTTCCGGCGTATATAATGGATGTCCCTTGGAGATCATTGCCACCCATGGCTCCCGGTAAACCGGAAGTACCTGAAATTCTTCTGTATTATAGGGTGCTGTGATCATCGCGATCTCACACAGACCTTTCATGACACGGTTATTCACATCATCCGTATTGCCATTCCAGAGATTATATTGCACATGTGGGTGCTGCTGTCCGAATGCTGCAATCCATTCTGCAAACAAACGCGGTCCACAGCCTTCTACGGAAGCAATATATAAGGTTCCCTGCAGACCTTCTTTTCTTTCCCTGACTTCTTCCTCGGAACGGTGCACAAGATCCAGTATTTGGGATGCATACTGCAAAAACAGTTCTCCTTCTTCTGTCAGCGTTACTTTATGCGGTGAACGGATAAAAAGCTGTGTACCAAGCTCTGCCTCAAGATCCTGGATCTGCCTTGAGAGCGGTGGCTGTGCGATCGCCAGTTTTTCCGCCGCCCGGGTAAAATTCTTTTCCTCTGCCACAGCCTTAAAATACCTGATATGTCTCAATTCCATGATGTATTCCCCTTTTCCAGAATCATTTTTTTACTCCGCCGGATCGCTTGCCTGTTTCTCCGCCAACATACGGCAAACATTCGCATTACATCTGCTTTTTATTTATGTATCGCGTCAGAATGCCGGCAATCGGTTTTCTCATCCCGGCGCATATTTCATCACGGATTGCACCGTTTACACGGATCATCATAACCAGCTGCCACTGCTTCTTCCCTTGTTGTAAACGGCACCTGATTCTGCGGATCCGGCAGATAACTGCAGGAAGCCTTATGCAGCTTGCCGTTATTGCGATTACCGATATAATTGCCTGCCTGCGGCGTTTCGTCTGCCACAATCGGTTTCTGCTCCTGCGCAGGAAGTGTTACCGCATCTGACTGCTGGGTTGCAGGCTTATCCTGCACGGCTGCAGTATCTGTCTCCTGTATGGGTGTCTCATTTGCAGGCTGTGTTTCCGCATTTTCTGCACCGGTCTGTGCATTTTTAGTTCGTTCTCCTGTCTGCCAGGTCTCGGAAGGTGCACAGTTCCATGTGATCCCGGTTCCATCACTCTCAGCTACCACAGAGCCCTGCTCATCTGTACGGAATACCTGAATGCCCATGCTGCGGAATCTGTTGAGGACTTCTGCATGCGGATGCCCATAGCTGTTTCCCTCACCGCAGCTGATCACCGCATAAGAAGGGCTGACTGCATCCATGAACGCCTGTGAAGATGCAGTGTCACTTCCGTGATGTCCCGCCAGGTAAACATCTGCACTAAGATCCGCGCCGGATGCGATCAGATCCGCCTCAGCTTCTGCTTCGCAGTCTCCGGTAAATAGAAATCTGTTATTTCCGTTTTGTACCATAATGACAATGGATGCGTTGTTGGAATCCGCATATTCTTTTACGGGAGCAAGAATCGTAAAAGATGCATTTCCAAGTGTATATGTATCTCCAACCTGACAGTCCGATGCAGTCAGACCTTTATACTGCATCGCGTCCCTGACTTTTTGTGTTGTTTTATTATCCTTCTCATAATTAGAAAGAAAAAGCTGTCCGATCCCAAATTTCGTAATAATGACCGGAGCACCACCGATATGATCCGCATCCGGATGCGTCAGTACAAGGTAATCGAGATTTTCCACGCCCTGTTTTGTCAGATAGAGCTGTATCTTTGTACCCTGATCGCTGTCACCGGTATCAATCAGCATGGCATGCCTGCCACTCTTTAAAAGTGTCGCGCTGCCCTGTCCGACATCTATGTAATGTACTTCAAGTGGTTCCTGACTATATCCGTCCGGATCCGCTGCTTCTCCCTCTGTATCCCCGGATGGCTGCATGAGCATATCACCTGTGAGCTGTCCATCCATCCTGATTTCATCCGTTGCCGCTGTCTCAGCCGATGTCTCTTCCGTCTGCACAGCTTCCTTCTGCCTGCTATCCGGTGCATTATCGCCGCCCTGCGAGCTGCATGCTGCCAGGAGCACGATAAGTGCCAGAAGCGGTGCCAGAAACTTATTGTGTCGTTTCCCTGATTTTCCTGTTTTTTTCATAGCCGCTCCTTTATCACAGTAATGAAAACCTGTTTTCCATCAATGTCGTGTGTAATAATGCTATCTGTTCATCGCATTTTCGTAAATACATTATAAAAATTATAACATCATAATTGAAAAAAGCACGAAAATCTTTTTGCAAATACTTAGAGTAAAAAATGCAGTAAAAGGCAGCAGAAATACAATTACTTCCCTGCTCCGGTTGATTCGCAGGTCTGTATTTGCATTTCTGCTGCCTAAGCAGTCTCTCATATGAGGTTACTGTATTTTCAGCGTGTTGGTTACTTTCTGATCTTTGCCGCTTTTTTCAGACCTTTTGCCGGGAGCAGCTTTTTGTAGGTCTTATATTTGCTCTTTGGCACCTTTACCACAACCTTTTTGCTGATGCCGTTAAACGCTCCCTTTTTAACGGTCTTTGTTGTCAGTTTCTTCGTCTTAATTGTGATCGACTTTAGCTTTTTACAGCCGGTAAAGGCATTCTTTCCAATCTTCGTCACATTCTTTCCGATCGTGATACTTGTCAGACTTGTGCAGCCTGCAAAAGCATTTTTTCCGATAGAAGTAATGTTACTTCCGATCACTATCTTCTTAATCTTTTTAGTGCCCTTAAAAGCATTGCCTGCGATAGAGGTTACTTTGTAGGTTACGCCATCGATCGTGACCTCCGAAGGAACTGTCACCGTTCCTTTGGTGCCGCTCTTTGGTGCCAGATACTGCACTGCCGGTGTTTTGCCATTTGCACTTGTTACCTTGTAGGCTGCACCTGTGTCATCCTTCAGATTGGTGCCCTTTGGCTGTGGTGATGGTGTCTCCGGCTTACCTGACGGTGTTGCAGTTGGCTGCGGCGACGGACTCGTAAGCTTTGCAATGCTTTCTGTATAGGAATGCCCACATCTTGTACAGGTATAGGTTCTGACTCCTTCCTCGGTTGTCGTCGGCTGCTTTGTTACGGTTGCTTTATAATCATGTCCCAATGCTGCCAGCTCTTTTCCGGTACTCATAAGTTTATCGCAGTCCGTACAATAGGTATCTCCTGCGTATCCGGTCTGCGTGCAGGTCGCTTCCCGCTGATTCCGTATTTCAGTGTGCGTGTGATCACATTCTCTTCTTGTAATCGTAATGCTTACACTTTCTGTCTCATAATTTCCCTTGTCAGCTCCTATATAAACCGCAGTCGCCGTCACAGTCACACCATCTGCAAGCACCGTGTCCTTATCTGCCTCCTGCCAGCTCCATCCTTCCTGAAGTGTAATATTGCCAACCTTCTTTGTGCTGTGTGCCGGTGTCATTGCAGCTTCCGGCATGTTTGGAGCTTTCGCTGCCTGTTTTACTGTCATAACACCACTCTTGCCATCTGAACCGCTTCCGCTAAAGGATACTTCATAATTAGCACTATCTGATAAGCCTGTAATTGCGTAGGTTCCAACATTGGAATTGTCTTTCGCAGTAGTTGATAAGCTGATGCCAAGTGCTTCTTCGGTATCACCTGCCACCAGAACATTGTCTGCGTAGGCATCGCCTGTGGCAAGACTCCATGTAAGTGCAGGGTTTGCCTCTCCATAGAATTTTTCTTTATCAGCAATCACTACGGTAATCTGCTTCTTGGAAACTTCCGGTATCACTTCACAGGTTACAGAATCATAAGTATCTGCATCACTTCCTGTAGGTGTAAAGACAAGCGTGTATTTCTCACTTGTACCGACTGTCGGAAGCTTATCTGCATCCTCAAATGCCGAAGTCCATGTACCCTCAATCTTCGTGTCACTGCTTGGTCCTGCTGTCACGCTTGCCTTTGTCATATCTGCTTTTTCAAGCATGGCAGATACCGTATTACCATAAGTACCGGAAAGAACCGGTGCAGTCTTTACATACGGAGTCGGCTTTGCAGTGGTAAATGATACTGATACTACACCGGAGTCTCCATCTTCCCCTGCTGACTCTGCCACGCTTGCATTGCCCGCTGCATCTGTCGCCGCAAGATATAATACATAGCTTGTATCAGCTTTCAGTCCGGTAAATTTAATTGTATTAGCTTCGTCTGCTGTCAAGGTTCCTGTTGACACACCTTCTTTCGCTGTCCATGTGTCAACCTTATCCCCGGCCGTCTTTGCTGCAAAATCACTCATTACGGTCGGAGCTGGTTCTCCATTTTCTTTCAGAATATAATAATAAGTTCCTGCTTCACTTCCGGTAAATGTAATTGTCGCCGAAGTATCAGAAAGAGTTCCGTTACTTTTCGCAGGTGTACTGACATTGGTCAGTTTCGGTGCGGTGTTATCCAATACCACTCCATCGGAGCTTATGTAAGCACTCCTGTTGCCAGCCGCATCTACTGCATAAGCATAAATGACATAGTTATTGTCTGATGTTATCTCCGTAAGTTTCGTTGTCCCATTTTTATCCGCAGCTACCTTTGTAAAGCTCTTATTGGAAAGTTCCTCTGCTGTCAATGTTGTTGTACTGCCGGAATTGTCTATATAGTAATAATACTCTGCGACACCACTCTGGCTGTCATTTGCCTTCGCATAGACATCTAAGCTGCTGCCCTTATACAGTCCAAATGGTACAGATGATAATATTTTATTCCACCATGTTGACTTAATCCGGATACCTGATTCGTTCCCACTCCAATCCGGTGCAGCCTTATCATAATTGATGATAACGTTGTTCAACTGCGAGCCTTCGACATCATCCGGAGCATACCACGTGTGAGTGCCGTCCGTATTCGTGACCCTGAAGCCAATGTGGGCAAGCTGCTGCAGGATATCCTTCCACTCCGTGGTGTCGGCCAATGTCAATTTGCCGATCACGGCGGAATAATCCGACCCGGCGAGTTTTGCTCCCTTGTAGGCAACGACCGCATCAATGCCGGCTGTGGTGTTGTTTTGTGTGTTGCTGAAAGTGGTCGTATTATTGCCCACAGCCGCCTTGACCGTCACCGTACCCTTGATGCAGTGGCCGTTCAAGTTAAGTCCCGTGTCCTGCGTGCCGTCGATGGTATAATCGCCGGTCACGTCGGTCAGCAGCTGAAGGGTCGCGCCACCGTCTCTGTCTGCGTCAAGAGCCGTTTGTAAATTGGCAAATCTCCGCCGCAGGTGGACACCCTCGCTACCGTTCAAGTCTGTTTCAGCCACCGCGGGCGCGTTGCAGTCGGGGCAGGCAGTGGCGTTTTCGTCAAAGCCGTTCTTGCCGCCGTGGCTGCACGACTTTACCACCAGGTCGCAGGTCTGGGAAGCGGCTTCCTCCAGCGTGAGCTGCGTGTCACCACGATAGTAAGCCAGTCCCGCTTGCCCGGGAAGCAGATTACCCAATGTGATGCCATTATTCAGCCGCAAACCGCTTCTCGAAATCTTTCCGCCGTACAGCTCGACTGTGCCGCCCCAAACCTCCAGCTGGAGCAAAGTGGTATGGTCATTCTTCGGATCAAATACCAGTGTACCGCCCTCCCGCACGGTCACTCCCACCGCGCCGTTGCCGCCGCTGCTGTCAATGACCGTTAGGTTGCCGGTGCGAACCTGGCTCATGGCCGTAAGGCCGCCCACATTCAAGCTGTACCCATCCAGGCTATGTCCGTTCAGGTCCAGCGTGAGGGTCTTGCTGACATATATGCCGTCAGGCAGCATCTCGTTTGCCAGCAGCTTGACGGTCTGACCGTCAGATGCCACATCCAGGGCGGACTTCACATCGGTATAATAGGTTTCGCCGATGCCAGCCGCAAACTGTGTCCCGCAGACCGTGCACTTGCCGTCTTTACCGATGGTACTCGCGCCCTCGGCGTTCGTGTGGGTGCAGGACAGGCCGCAGGCGCACTTGTTGTTCACCATGGTGTGAGTGTGTTCCTTGACGGTTACATCTTGCTGAAAATCTCTCCTGCTGCCGTCCTGCACTGTATTGTCCTTGTAGAAGGCATGGCCCGGCGCCAGCAGGGATATAGGCGCAATCAGGCTGGAGGTGTTGTCGAAGTTCTGAAGCGTACTAAACGTGCCGCCGCTGATAGCGATGGTTCCGCTGTTGTTATAGAACTTTACCCCGCCGAACGTACCGTCTGTGATGTTCAGCGTACCATCGTTGCACCAGTTGCCCGCGTGCCCTGTGCCGCCGGTGACGGTAACGGTTGCGCCATCACCTACTGTGGCGTTATACACCGTGCCGCCGCTGATGATCACGCTGCCGCTGTTCCCATTGCAGGTAAGTTTGCTTCCGTCATAATCTCCAATCCAGCCGCCCTGAATCGCCAGTGAACCTTTTACAAATTCGAGGTTTTTGATTTTACCGTAGCCGCCCCCTTGAACGTTATCTGCGACGGTCAGGTTGCCGTCGGTGGACTCAAGGATTCCGCCTGCCTCGTCAGAAACCACCTCGCCCACAACGAGATAATCCACCGTCCAGACGTTCAGTTCGAGCGTCAAGGTTTTCTTGACGACAGCCAAAGTGGAATACTCGCCCGCTTCGACGTCGCTCCAATTTGTCGTATGGTTTGCCAGCAGCTTGACGGTGTCGCCGTCCTGCGCCGCATTCAGCGCCGCCGGGAGGGATTCGTATGTACCGCCATCCGTGCCGTCCGCTCTTGTCACCGAAGCGGCCTCAACGACTGCCTCGTTGACTGTGAGTTCCACGACATTCGAGAGACCTTCATTGTAGTTCTTTGTCGCGGCAGTTTTGGCGTAGAGATAATAGGTGTTGTTGCCTTCCTCGTCGAGACTGTTGATTGCAGTGTTTTCGTCGATTGCAGGAATGACATCACTGCCCTCATACTCCGAAGCCCCAGCGAGCGTTTGGTACTGCGTATAGTAATATGTCACCGCGGCATTTTCCTGCCTGCCGCTGATAGACAACAGCGGCAGGAGCTTTTCGCCCACCGTGCAAGTCGTCTCGGAAAGAGATACGGTCAGCTCGGGATAGGCCTTGTTGATGGTGCCTCTGATCTTAAATTTTTCTTCGCCCGACTTGAGTTTATACTCCGTCGCGGCGTTGCCAATCAACGTGATTTCCACAGTGACGGTATGATCACCCGCGTCCGCAGAATCGAAGGTCTTCTTGGCGGTAAAGTCCGTTCCTTCCGTGAGTTCAAACGTATTTGTGCCGTCCGTGAATTGCGGTGTGCCGAACGAAACCATGCTGCCGTCCGTCGTACCGTCATAGCTGCGGCCAATGGAATCGGGCTTTCTTACGAACCAGATCTCCGTCCGCGTGGCCTCTCCGGGGATATATGTGCCGCCGCCCCCTTCTGTCGGGCTTCCGGGGGCTACATAGATCCCACCGCCCTCGCCACCGGTCTCACCGCCGCCGATGACACCGCCCGATATGCTCACGTCCTCTCCCTCGGCAAAAGCCGCTGTGGGCAGAAGCGTCAGGCAAAGCACGAGCACCATAAATAAGCTCAATACTCGTTTTTTCATAAGATCCTCCTTTGAGATATATGTATAAGGTTTATATTCAGCCCGTTCAAGCACAGGCACAGCTTTTATAGATCATCCGGAATGAGCCGCAGCTTCTTCGCGGCTGTCCTGGCTTCCGCCCGGCGCTTCACGTCCAGCTTGTCGAGAATGTGGCTGACGTGGGTCTTCACCGTGGGCAGCTTCACGTCCATGATCTGCGCAATCTCAGCGTTGGACTTGTCCGCGCAGAGAAGATGGAGAACTTGCAGTTCCGTGGGTGTCAGCTCCTCACCGGGGACAAGGCTGGGTTCGAGGAAATGCGGGTAGAACGCCGCCTGCGTCCGCACCGCTGCCATCAGCCGCTTGCGCCATGCTTTGTCGCCGTCCCAGTCCAGCGCTTCCAGCAGCGGCAGCACCGCCGTGCCGTATACGCTGACGGTGCGGATGAATCGGTACTCCGTCGCCGCGTCCAGCGCCGCCGTCAATCGCTCGCGCCACCGCTCATCCTTCTTGCGCCGCAGGGCGATGGCAGTTAGGACATTCAGGTGAATGCCGTCGATGATACGGGCACAGTTTTTAATGTACGGCTCCAGCGGGGCAAGCGTCAGCAGCGCCGCGTCCGGTCTGCCGTCCGCCAGCTCCACCATGGCCTGGGTGAGGTACTGGTAGCGCCGCATGACGTTCAAATGCGTCGGCTCCCGGGGGGCTTTTTCCCGGTACCACGCATCCGCCGCATCAAGGTCGCCGGTGTGCATGTCAATACGGCAGAGCATGGCGTCCATATTGGGCAGAAAGCGAGTCAAACCGCTCTCGACAAAGCATTCATGGAGCACCTCGATGGTGCGCCGCGCGTCCATCGCCTGTCCGTTTGCCAGCTGGCTGCGGGCCAGCAATCCGCTGATGGCGAACTCCATGTCCGGCGTGCCCTGGTTGCGGACTTCGTTCAGCTGTGGGAGAAGGGACAGCATCCGCCCGGTGACGTCCGCGCCCTTTTCAAATTTGCTCTCGGCAATGGCGCAGTCGGCAAGACACACGCCGTCCCGCCCCAGTACCGCCTCCACAGGAATACGGAGGGTCTTGTAGAGCAAGTCGTCCTTTTTACTCCATTCGGAAAAATCCTTGCCGCCGTTCATGATGCTCGGCAGCGCACTCGTGACGGAAAAGGACGGCAACGCCACCTCTTTGTTCGTCAGCAGCCGGAACACGGCGGGGATGGTCTCCGTCAGGCCCTTCACGCCCCGCTGGGGCAGAGAGATATCCAGCCATGCAAGGCGGCCGCGCGCCTGCTTTCCGGCGGCGTCCTGCCTGTCGCAGTGTTCGGCAAACTTTTGCAATTCGCCATACCAGCGCTCCGATCCTTCGTAATCCATGACCAGCGCACAGAGCATGCTCATGCCCTGCATCAGAGAGGAGGATGCTAGAATTTCCGCCTCCGGCAGGCTGCGGTAGTATTTTTCCATCTCGGCATAGTGCCCCATGCCGGGGTGAAGTTCTGCATTACGCACCAGCAGCTCGGAAACCTTGGAATGGTCACCGCCGCTGGTGTAGCATTCCAGGGCGTGGGCGTAGTCTTCCTTCAGCTCATAGTACAGCCCGCCCCGGCTGATGAGCGCTTTGCGCTTTTCCTCGGTATACTCCCGTTCCATCTCCCAAAGGAGAAAAGCCCGGAAACCCGACCAGAAGTGGAAGCGCTGGCAGTCGTCGTAGCGCAGCATAGTGGTGTATCGAAGAAGCCAGTCCAGCCGTTCGCCGGCACGGGGATCGCCGCTGACCATCCGCGCCATTTCCAGGTCAAAACTTTCAAAGGGGGCCAGCTCCAACAGAAAGCGCCGCACCGGCAGATCAAAGCGCCGGTAGATGGCGGTCTCAAAGTAGAGGAACACCTCGTGGAACACCCGCGCCACCAGCTCCGGCGTCCACGGCTTGTCCGGGGACATGCACCGCGCCGTGATGGCCACACCCAGCGGATAGCCCACGGATTCTTTCAAAATTCCGTCGATCTCGCTATCTGTTACGTTTACTCCCGAAAGCTGAAACAGTCGCCGCACATCGCCCGCGTCAAAAAGCAGATCGTCGGCCTCCAACACCGTCATCAGCCCCGTGTACTGAAACGCCGTCAGGCAGCCGGGCGGCACCCCGCGCGAGAGCAGCACAAAACGGCGCTCCGGACTTGATCGAATCAGTTCGCAAAGAGCCTGCTGCCCGGCTTCCTCCTGCATGAGCTGAAGATCGTCAATCAGCAGAATGTCCCAATCCTGCTCTGACGGCGGAATCGCGCAGTCCAGATCTGCCGCACTTTGCCGCAGCACGTTCCGACCGCGCAGCAGTGCGTCCGCCAGTACAGTCTTTCCAAAGCCGCACGGCGCGCTGAAAAAAAGGACTCTGCCATGCACCATGAAGCTGTCAAACCGTTTCTGAACGGAGGTCTTTATGATGATATTTTTGGTCATTTCTTCCCTCCCATTGATACAGCGCGAGACTGCCATAAGCCTTTCGCAATCTGTTTTAAATTAATTATACGAGTTTGTTTCGAAATGTAAATCATCCCAAAGGATGAGGAACGACTTATGCACGATTATCCAAAGATTCACAGGGAACTCGCCAAGAAAGGCGTTACCCTTACACTACTTTAGGCAGAATACTGTTTGAAAGCCAGCGCCGCCGGCAAAAAGCCATATATGAGCACGCAGTTCAATGATAACTATCGTAAGTGGGCTCGTATTACCAAAGCTTCCCTGTAGCCTATATGTCTACGCAGAACTTTGTCCAAACATGAAATCAGATACCTTCATCAACTGTCATGTACATGCCTATTCACTATTGTCTGCTGCCTCTTACAAGCCAGTCATATCCAGATCTACGATCATTTGTCCGATCCGCTTTTCCTTTAACAAGTAGCACATATAGATTGGAAGATATGTAATGACGCCGTCTACCTCTACATTTCCAACTGAAAAAACATACGCTTTCTCCAGATGATAATCCGCAACTTTCATAAAATGATCCAATGCTTTGTGTGATCTATACGCTTTACCGGACTTCACTTCGATCGGCACAACTTTCCCATTCATCTCATTCGCGAAATCCATCTCTCCTATATTCTTTTTTTTGCAGAAATAGGGCGTAAAGCCATTAGCTGTCAATTGCTGTGCGATCACATTTTCGAAATGCGCACCATTGTTTACCTCTCCATTTTTATTGATCAGTTCCATTTTCGTTTCTGCCGGATAAGCACTTGTCAGTAACCCGATATCACTCGAAAACAACCTGAATACATTACTGCTCTTACTGGCTAAGAGAGGAATTACCGGCGCAGATGCTTTCCACTTTTCTTCCAGCATATCCAATGTCGCTGCCGAAACCTGATTTGCTATCATGAATTCTTCAAAAATCCATGGGATACATCCTTAAAATGGTCAGATACCCCACAGGAGCCGATGCAATTCCTTTCAGTTCCACGCCTAATAGTGAGCCACTCATTACATGTTTTGCCCCGTTTTTTGGCTTTATTTCTTTATTTTTGCCCCGTTTTTTGTATATTTTTATGCGCAAACTGCCCCGTTTTGCTTTTTAGTCTGAATTCCACTATCTTATTTCCATCATGGAATCTACACACCTGCCCTGCTCCGCAGCTTTCCCAGTGTTTTTTTCTCCAGCCTGCTTACCTGCACCTGACTGATCCCCATTCTTTTTGCTGTTTCTACCTGCGTCAGATTATCATAATATCGGTACCGGATCAGATTCTGCTCCTCCCCGGGCAGTTTTTGCAACAAATCCTGCAAAAAAACATGATTGACAAGCTGCTGCATATCATCTCTCTCATCCGCCAGCTTTTCATACAGGCAGATTTCATTGCCATCTCCCTGGTAAACGGTTCTCGACAACGATTCCACCTCGACATCTGCCTCCATTGCCTGTATGATCTCTTCCACCGACAATTCCATCTGCGTGGCGATCTCATCCACCGCCGGCTCTCTACCAAGCTTTGCCTCTAACATCGTCCTTGTCTGCCTGATCCGCCAGGCGTTTTCTTTTAGGCTTCTGGAAACCTTGATCATACCGTTATCCCGCAGGAAACGTTTGATCTCACCCATGATCATGGGCACCGCATATGTGGAAAATTTCACATCATAACCGGTATCAAAATGGTCTACCGCCTTCATCAGCCCGATACAGCCGATCTGGAACAACTCCTCCGCATCATACCCTCTGTTTAAAAATCTTTTCACAATATGGTGCACAAGTCCCATATTTTCCTCTATGATCGTGTCTCTGCTCTGCTTGTCTCCCTGCCTTGCCTGCTGTATGAGCGTCAGCCAGTCCATAAGCTAATCCTCCAGGTAGGAAAAGCCGATCGCCTTTTCCATAATAACCGTCGTCCCCTTCCCGGGCTGCGACCAGACCTTCAGTTCATCCATAAACGCTTCCATAAAGGCAAATCCCATACCGGATCGCTCCTGCTCCGGCTTTGTTGTATATAATGGTTCCATCGCCTTTGGAATATCAGCGATACCGACGCCGTGATCTTCAATCTCCACATGAAAGATATCTTTTTCGCATCTGCATGTTATGTATACTTTTCCGTCTGCAGGCACTCCATGTATGATCGCATTTGTAATCGCTTCCGACACGGCTGTTTTCACATCCTCCAGCTCCTCCAGTGTCGGATGGAGTCTTGTCAGGAACGTGGCAATACAGATTCTGCCGAGTGCTTCATTTTCCGATATGGCATCCATACTCAGTTTCATTTCATTTTTCATCATTTTCACTCCTTTATATTTCATCCATGATACAGACCTGATCCTGCAGACCGGCGATCTGCAACAGTTTCCGGATCCTTGGGTTCGCGTTGATCACGATCGTCCTTCCGCCAAAGCAGGCAATTCTGGCGTTTCTGCCCGATAACAGCCCAATTCCGGAGCTGTCCATGAACATCGTATCCGCAAAATCAAATACGATCTGCTGCACTCTGTTATCAAGCAGATAATGATCCGCCAGCCGTCGGATCGACTTTGTCGTATGATGATCCACCTCCTCGGGCATATGCACCAGAAGACAATCCTCCCTGATCTCAAAAATTCCCGTTTCTTCCATTTTTCCCATCCTTTCTACTTTTTATGCAACAGAGACGAGATACGCTCTGCGAATCTCGCTCTGATTAGCGGTCGTCAAATGCACCGCATAAATGCGTGCATTTTCCTCGTCGCCATAACAAAAAAGAGAACATTGGATTTTCCAAGTTCTCTTTCGTAAAATATCTGATTCAGTTTTCGCTGCTGCTACTGTGTCTGCTGCTCTGCCTGTCCATCAGCCGGCTGCTGCTCTACAGTCTGCGTATCCTCTGCCTGCTGATCGGTTGTTGTATTTGTATCCGCCATATTCTGATTATCGCCGCTGTCCCCAAGCTCTGTCAGTCGCTCTGACGCTTTTCCCGCTGTCTGGGACTGGGCATATTCCTGCAGGATCTGGTTGTATGCTTCCTTCGCCTTATCAGTCTCGCCCGCCATCTGATATGCCTGCGCCAGCTCATATAGCACTTCCGGATCCGGCGTTTCCATATTCTGCGTAAAGTACCACGCCTTCTGCAGCGTGGAAATTGCTGTCGTATAATCGCTCTGGTTGATCGCCGCGCTGCCATCCCTGTACATCTGTTCCGCAACCTGACTGCCCACAAGCTCCATCAGCTTATTATAGAGCTGCTTATAAGCATCTGTTGCTGAATTCTGCACATAATCTGTATCTACATTATATAGGGTATCTGCTATCGCCTCGTAATCCTGCGGATCACTCAGATAATCGGTCGCAGTCTGCAGAAGGCTTTCCACCTTGTGGCTTTCTCCGTTTACTCCGGTATAACCGTCTACTGCATCCTGCAGTTCCTTTTTCTCCTGCTGCAGATCAGATACTGTCTGCTCCAGCTCTGAGATCCGTGCGGATTTGACATCCGCATTTTCACTGACTACCTTCAGCTCATCCTTCATCTGATTTCGCACAACCTGCATGCGCGCAGGCAGGATCAGGAAATAAGATGCTGCAACACCGATCAGTACACCGATCACGATATTTAAAATAGAGGCTGTTCCTCCCGGTTCTTTGACATTTAACGGCTGGATGATCGTCTCATTGCCACTCTGGTAGGTAATTGTCTCTTCCGCCACTGCCTTTTTCTTTTTCGCAGAGCTTCCTGCGGCCTCTTCTCCGATACCAAGCATTCTGTTGACTTCTTTTAAATAAGTCAGCGTCGTTGTGTTATTGGCATCGATCTTACTGCATTTTACAAGCTCTTTTCTTGCCTTTTCCCATTCCTCCGCATCCATATAAAGGAGTGCCAGAAGCTGATGTCCCTGCACCAGACGCGGATTTAAAGAAAGCACCTTCTTTAGCTGGATGATCGCCAGATCCTTACTGTCCTGCTGACAGTAGCGGAGTGCCAGATTGTATTTCTTGACGGTCTGGTTGATCGTATCAAGACGCGTCGGATTGCTCTGGATCGCATCGATGTAATCATCCGCCAGATTTTTCTTGGCACGCAGATTTTTACTGATGACCCACTCACTGAGTGCGGCAACAACCTCACCCATTTCAAAATACACAAGTCCCAGCAGGTTTCTGGCTTCTATATGATTTTTGTTAAATTTCAAACTCTGTCTCAGACTGACGATCGCACCGGAAAGATCTCTGACATTTGCCTTTTCCAGTCCGTCATTATAATACCGGTTGGAAATGTGCATGATCTTTTTATACAGTCCGACATCAGCACCACAGCCCGTGCAAAAATCTTTCTCAGACAATTCACAGCCACAATTAAAACATTTCATGGTTTCACCCTTATCCTATTCTTCTTCCTTTGCTTCCTTCAGCATACCTACGAGAACGTCTGCCATGTCTGTCAGATCCTGATTATATATCGCATCTGCTGCATCCTCAATTTCCAGACTCGGATGAAACTTCTTTAATTCTTCTTCAAAGTTGATCATTTTTTCCTCCTTCGGCTTCCTCCAGACAGGCTTTGATCTCCCCTGCCAGATACAAGGAGCCTACAATAAACACCGCATCCTCCGGCTTTCTGCGTAAAAGTGCCGCCGAAAAAGCCGCCGATGCATCCGCAAAGTCATATACCTGCTCTGCGCTGTACTTTGTAAATATATCCCGAAGCTGCCGATCGTCCACACCTCTTGCATCGTGGATACCGGCGATCATATATGTCGTAAATAATCGTGCACTGACCAGCTCATGGATCATCTCCGTATAAGCCTTATCGTTGACAACGGAAAAAACAAGGATCCTCTCTCCCTTTACCGGCAGATGCCGCACACTGTCAAGAAACGCCTCTATGCCGTCCGCATTGTGTGCACCGTCCAAATACACCCGGTCAGCGATCTCTTCCATTCGTCCTTCCCAGATGCTCTCTGCGACTGCCTGCTGCATGACAGAAGTCTGCACCTTTTCTTTCGGTAATAAATGCTCCAGTGCCAGAAGCGAAGCTGATGCATTTTCCATCTGATAGGCAGCATATGTGGATAAATGGAAACTAATAGTATTATAATACCTAGATTTATACGAAAAATCAATGCCTTTATCGGTTATATTTGTTTCCATAAAAAGACTTTTATCGACCGCAAATGCCTCTGCTTTTTTCTCTTTTGCCGTATCCAGCAGTACATTTTCAGTCTCCGGATCCCGTCTGACATAGATCAGCGGAACGCCTTCTTGTATAATACCTGCTTTTTCTGCCGCGATTTTTTCTTTCGTATCGCCCAGATACTGGCAATGATCGAGACCTATTTCCGTAATTATAGTTAGCACAGGCTTACTAAAAACATTGGTCGCATCCAGTCTGCCTCCCAGTCCCGTTTCCAGCACCAGATAGTCCGGCATTTTTTCTTTATAAACATACATTGCCATCAGAAACAGAAATTCAAAGAAGGTCGGATGATACCACGCCTCCTGCCCGGCATGTGCAGCGATCACCTGTCTGACAGCTTCGTAAGCTGTGACAAACTCTGCTTCCGGGATCATCCGGTTATCCAGGCGGATCCGCTCCCGCATATGGACAAGATGCGGTGAAATAAAGGTACCCACATGAAACCCTTCTGCCAGAAGGAGGTTTGTCAGATAATTGCAGACAGAACCCTTTCCGTTCGTTCCTGCCACATGAATGATGCGTCCGGCAAAGGTTTCTTCTTCTATGCCCAGTGCCTGCAGATACATGCGGGTATGGGATAAAGTATTCTTTTTTGCAAATTTCTGGATATGATTGATATATTGTTCTGCTTCGGTGTATGATGGGGTCATTTTGCATTTCCTTCGATGCACATATTGTCGTGCATCTTCGATGCACGACAATAGCCATCAGTCATACTTTAGTACAACTGATGGCTGTGTGATTTATTGCTGTGTTCTGTTATTTTAACTGTGCCAGACGCTCCTGTACCTTTTCCAGCATCTGTGTATATTTCGTCAGTTTTTCACGTTCTTCCGCTACCTTCTGTGCAGGTGCTTTGCTCGTGAACTTCTCATTGTTCAGCATACCGTTTGCTCTGGCGATCTCGCCGCCGAGTCTCTTTTCTTCCTTTTCCAGTCGCTCGATCTCCTGCTTGATATCAACAAGCTCTGCAAAAGGAATATACAGTGTTGCTCCATCGATCACAACGCTGACTGCATCATCCGCGATGCCTGTCTTATCTGCCTGGATCAGAACCTCTGATGCATAAGCAAGCGGTGCAAAGAACAGCTTACCGTTCTCGAAGATTGCTCTGATATCTGCATTTTCTGATACAACATATACGGATGCCTTGCGGGAAGGTGCTACATTCATGGATGTTCTGACATTACGGATGCCACGGATGGCTTCCTTCATTGTCTCGATCTCTTTTTCTTCCTTTGCAAATGCATATTCTTCTTTATATACAGGCCATGCAGAGATCATAATGGATTCTTCCTCGCTCTGCAGCGTACAGAAGATCTCTTCGGTGATAAATGGCATGTATGGATGCAGCAGCTTCAATGCATCGATCAGGACATGCTTGAGTGTCCAGAGTGCTGCATTCTGACTGTCTGCATTGTCTGAATTGTACAGACGCGGTTTTACCATTTCAATATACCAGTCACAGAATTCATCCCAGATGAAGTCATATACCTTCTGAACAGCGATACCAAGCTCGAAGTTTTCCATATTGTCTGTCACTTCTTTGATCAGGCTGTTGAGCTTTGATAAGATCCATTTATCAACCGGCTCAAGGGCTGGCTGCTCTGTGATCTCCTTGCCTTCCATATTCATCATAATGAAACGGGAAGCATTCCATACCTTATTGGCAAAGTTTCTGCTTGCCTCTACACGTTCAATGTAGAAACGCATATCATTACCCGGCGCATTACCGGTGATGAGTGTCAGACGAAGTGCATCTGCACCGTATTTATCGATGATCTCCAGCGGATCGATACCGTTACCCAGAGATTTACTCATCTTTCTGCCCTGTGAATCACGTACCAGACCATGGAACAATACTGTCTTGAACGGTTTCTCGCCCATCTGCTCATAACCTGAGAAGATCATACGGATAACCCAGAAGAAAATGATATCATATCCGGTTACAAGTACGTCTGTCGGATAGAAATATTTCAGATCTTCTGTCTGCTGCGGCCAGCCCAGTGTAGAGAACGGCCAGAGTGCGGATGAGAACCATGTATCGAGTGTGTCCGGATCCTGTGTGAAATGACTGCCACCGCATTTCGGGCAGATCTTCGGCATTTCTTTTGCAACAACTGTTTCACCACAGTCATCACAATAATAAGCCGGGATTCTGTGTCCCCACCAGAGCTGTCTGGAAATACACCAGTCTCTGATATTGTCTGTCCAGTTAAAGTATGTCTTTTCCATACGCTCCGGAACCAGCTTGATCTCGCCCTCTTTGACAGCTTTTACTGCCGGTTTGATCAGCTCGTCCATCTTAACGAACCACTGCTTTTTGATCATTGGCTCTACCGTTGTCTTACAACGGTCGTGTGTACCAACATTGTGGCTATAATCTTCAATACGGACAAGTAAGCCTTCTTTATCCAGTTCTTTCACGATCGCTTCTCTTGCTTCATAGCGATCCATACCTTCGTAAATACCACCGTTTTTGTTGATCGTGGCATCATCGTTTAAGATATTGATCTCAGGCAGGTTATGACGCTTTCCTACTTCAAAGTCGTTCGGGTCATGTGCAGGTGTGATCTTTACAACACCTGTTCCGAATTCCATATCAACATAGCTGTCTTCTACAACCGGGATCGGCTTATTCACGATCGGAAGCCAGACCTGTCTGCCATGCAGATACGTATATCTTTCATCAGCCGGATTGACAGCAACTGCTGTATCGCCCAGCATTGTCTCCGGTCTTGTCGTTGCGAACTCAAGGAATTCTGTCTTACTCGGCTGTCCGTTTTCATCTACGAGCGGATATTTAATATGCCAGAAATGTCCCTGCTGCTCTTCATACTGTACTTCCGCATCGGAAATGGAAGTATTGCAGACCGGACACCAGTTTACGATACGGGAACCCTTGTAGATCCAGCCTTTTTCATGCATCTTACAGAATACTTCCGTAACTGCTTTATTACAGCCTTCATCCATGGTAAATCTTTCTCTGTCCCAGTCACAGGAAGAACCCATCTTCTTCAGCTGTTCAATGATACGTCCGCCGTATTCCTTTTTCCAGTCCCAGGCACGTGCCAGAAAGCCTTCACGTCCGAGGTCTTCTTTATCAATGCCTTCTTCTTTCAGCTTTTCAATGATCTTAACCTCTGTTGCAATGGAGGCATGATCTGTACCGGGCTGCCATAATGCATTATATCCCTGCATTCTCTTAAAACGGATCAGAATATCCTGCATGGTATTGTCGAGCGCATGTCCCATATGGAGCTGTCCTGTGATATTTGGCGGCGGAATGACAATGGTAAAAGGTGTTTTACTGTGGTCTACCTCCGCATGAAAATATTTTTTATCCAGCCACTTCTGGTAGATCCGGTCTTCCATTCCGTGGGGATCATAGGTTTTCGCTAACTCTTTACTCATGATCTGTCTCCTTTTGCTGTACAAATTTCCTGTCATATAAAAAGCCCTCTACTGCGTCTGTCAGTAAAGGGCATTTTATGCTACTGCATACGTATTTATATAATAGTATTGCAGCTTTTATTTGTCAAGATTGCCGCTTGGTCAGGCAGATCTCAAAAATGTAGGATTACAATACATGTGTTACAACTGAATAATTAAAAAGCGGAAATACCTT